>Ga0209013_10002932_pt1 | contig 15339 bp, 15 predicted proteins | sample Cruoilmetagenom2_FD_187291 | JGI IMG/M metagenome (GOLD analysis project Ga0209013, IMG submission 187291) | Oil polluted marine microbial communities from Coal Oil Point, Santa Barbara, California, USA - Sample 2 (SPAdes) (version 2) | ecosystem: Environmental > Aquatic > Marine > Oil seeps ... | reverse complement strand
AAATTTTGATGTGGTATTCCATACCGCTGCCATCGTCCATGTTAAAGAAAATAACATATCTGAGTATTCAAAAATAAATAGAGATTTAACTGTAGAACTCGCTAAGAAAGCGAAACTAGAAGGTGTGAAGCAATTTATTTTTTTAAGTACTATGGGTGTATATGGTACTGAGACGGGAATTATTACAAATGATACTGTGCCATCACCAAAGACTCCTTATGCTCAGTCAAAATATGATGCTGAACAATGCTTGATTGAACTTGACTCTAAAGAGTTTAAAATTACAATACTCAGACCGCCGTTGGTGTATGGACCATCATGCCCTGGTAATTTTAATAGACTTAAAAATATGGCAATTAAATTACCCTATTTCCCTGCCATTTCAAACAAACGCAGCATGATTTACATTGATAATTTATCCGAATTTATTAGATTATTAATTGATTATAATGTTAAAGGAATGTTCTTTCCTCAAAATAAGGAATATGTTCATACCTCGGTATTAGTGGTAACAATTGGGGAAAATTACGGAAAGAAAATTAAGATAATAAATTCGTTTAATTGGTTATTAAGAATAATTATGGTATTTTCAAAGTCTTTTAGAAAAGTTTGCGGGACTTTTGTCTATAGTAAAGAAATGCCAGGATGTTCGGGGTTTTCCGTGAATGGAGAAGTCCATGATTACGAAGTTGTTGCATTTAAAGAGTCGATTAAGAAAACTGTAAGAGCCGAGCTAGGGAAGAAATAAAAAATTTAATCTGAAAAGGAAGTGTTTTTTTGAACAAAAAGGGTCTGTCCTTAATAAAACCGTTAATAAAGGAAACATGGTTTAAAAATCCACTAATAATGAACAAGCGAGCAAAATATATAGGAAATATAAAAGAGAGATATAATTATAATAATATACCTACCATTATATGTTCAAATTGTATTGGTGGAATTATTTACAATAATTTAGGACTTAAATTTCAATCTCCAACAATTAACTTGTGGATTCCAGAATCTGATTTCATTAAGTTAATTAGTAATTTAAAAGAGTATTTACAGGAGGACTTATTATTAGCTGGTTATCAAGAAGGCTATCCATTAGGACTCTTGAAGGACATTACGATACATTTTAATCATTATGATACATTTGAAGAGGCAAAAGAGAAGTGGAATGAGAGAAAAAGAAGAATTAATTTCGATAATCTAAATATCATGATGAGTGATCGTGGACTAAGCATTGAAGATTTAAAAAGATTACAAGATATTCACTGCAAAAGATTAATTATTTTCACATCAAAAGAATATGAGGAATTAAAATATACTTTCCTACTTAAAAGATATAATGGCCAAAAACAGGTAGGTCTATTTGCTTTAAGAGATTTGGATGGTTTTAGGGAATTTGAAAAAGCTTTTGATTATGTTGAATGGTTAAATTCCGGGAAAATACAGGCGAATTCTTTCAAAGTTTAAATTAATATAGTAGTCTTGAATCAATGAGACAATAAATTTAGAAAATTGTTTTATTTAATGTTGGGAAGTCTTTAATGGGGTGGGATTTTATATATGCTGGAATGTATTAATAAAAAGAATGAGACATTGGTAAGTGTAATTATGCCAGCCTATAATACTGAAAAGTATATAGAATACGCAATTAGTTCGGTTTTGTCACAGTCTTATCCAAACTTTGAATTGATAGTTATCGACGATGGATCGAAAGATAATACCGTAGCCATAATAAAAAAGTTTATTGATATGGATGCTCGGATTAAATTGGTTATTAATCAGACAAATTTGGGGGTGTCAGCCACCCGTAACAAAGGAATATCTATAGCAAAAGGTGAATGGATTGCTTTTTTAGATAGTGACGATATATGGAAAGAAAGTAAACTTGAAAAGCAAATACAACAAGCTGAACAAACAGGAGCACAGTTTCTTTTTACTGGAGTTTCATTTATTAACGAAAATAATAATTTATATAAAGGGCTCTTTGAGGTGCCAAGTAAAGTCACTTATAATCAACTTTTAAGACAAAACGTTATTACATGCTCATCTGTATTAATCAAGAAGCATTTTTTTGAAACTATTAAAATGGAAAAAGATGAAATGCATGAGGATTATGCTGTTTGGTTGAGAATACTTAATATGAATATATTAGCCTATGGTATTAATGAACCGCTTTTAATATATAGAATTTCTCGAAACTCAAAGTCAGGAAAAAAGTTAAATACGATTATGATGACCTACAAAGTATTTCGATTTGTAGGAATTAAACCAGTTAAATCTTTCTATTTTATGGTAAGTCATGTACTACGATCGTTAATGAAATATAAAAATATTAAGAGAAATTAATAAAAAATATATAATAGAATCGGTCTTTTTTAAAATCAATATTAAGCGAATTATTAGAAATATTACGAGCAATCATTTTTACGGTTTTTTTGTATCTTAATAAGGAGGTTAAATTATGAGAATGGAAGTACTTATTTCTACAATGCATCAAAAGAATCTATCATTAGCTTATAAAATGAATTTACAAACTGATGCATTGATAATTAATCAATCTGATAAAGAAGTTAAGCAACTGATTGAAATTAATAAAAATAAGATAAGAATGCTATCATTCATTGAAAGAGGGCTTACTAAAAGTAGGAATAAAGCATTGGTTAATTCCGATGCAGATATATGTATAATTGCTGATGATGATTTAATATATGAAGATAATTATGAAAGAACTATTTTGGATGCTTATGAAAAGTATCCGGATGCATCAATAATTGTATTTGATGTGCCAAGTACAAATATTAATAGACCAACAAGAACACTTAAAGAAGGAAAAATTAATTTTCTACATACATTAAAGATTGCCTCTTTTCAGATTACTTTCAAAAAAGTTAATATTAATAAGGAAAATATTGGTTTTCATGAATTATTTGGGGCAGGTGCCAAATACACTTGTGGGGAAGAACATATATTTCTTGCCGAAGCAATAAAAAAAGGACTCAAATTGATTTATGTAAATAAAAAAATAGCAACAGTAAATCATATTGATTCAACTTGGTTTAGTGGATACAATAAAGCACTCTTTAAAACCAAAGGAGCAATGTTTTATGAAATGAGCCCTTTATTATCGCCTCTTCTTATCACTCAATTTTCTATTAGAAAATGGAATTTCTATAGAAAAGACATCAAATTTTTAACATCCATTAGATACATGTTAAATGGTATGAGTGAATATAAAAAGCTTATAAAATAAATAATTTAGATACAACATACCAATAATGATTATTATACAACCCTGAATTTTTTAGTGAGGATGAAGTTAATGACGCAAGTAAGTATTATAATTCCAACTTATAAAAGAGCTGAAATGTTAACAAGAGCCATAGATTCTGTTTTAGGTCAAACTTTTAATGATCTAGAAATTATTGTAGTAGACGACAATAACCCGAACACTGATTATAGAAAAAACACTGAAAAGTTAATGCGAAAATATTTGAATGATTCTAGAGTAATATATATAAAACATAAGAAAAATAAAAATGGAGCAGCAGCAAGAAATACTGGAATAAGCGTATCAAGTGGAGAATATATCGGTTTTTTAGATGACGATGATTATTTTTTACCGAAAAAAATCGAAAAACAAGTTCAATATCTTGAAATATACAATGAGTATAACGGTGTTTATTGTGGGCGTTTCGAAAAAGGAAAAAAAATTATAGGAATATTAAGCGGGGATTTATCAGAACATATTCTTTCTCTATCCTTTACCCCTACCACTCCCGCTCTAATGTTTAGAAGCCATGTACTTAAAGAAATGGGTGGATTTAATGAAGAATTTAGAAGACATCAAGACTTTGAGCTTCTATTAAGATATTTTAGAAAAAACAAATTAGGAGTCGTTCCTGATCCGCTAGTAGTCATTGGACAAAATGATGGAGAAAATGAATTACATGGAGTTACTTTGGAAAAGAATAAGGAAGTCTTTTTTTATCAATTTTTTAATGACATAAATAGAATTGATGAAAAAGTAAAAGGATTTAAAAAAAATGTATATACCGTTCATTATGTTCCAGTATTTTGGGATCACATAAGTCAAAAAAAATTTAATAGTAGTTTTAAAATATATTTTAAAGGTATTAAGGCAGACCCAATTAATTTCAACATTACTATTTTAAAGTATATTTATAAATATTTCACGTATTTAACGACAAGGAAGAGAGGAGACAATGGATCGTTTAGGTAAAACTTTCAAACCAGCTAAATGGAATGTAACCCATGAACTTCTTTTTGTACTATATTTTTGGGGTTTTACAATGCTTCGACCGATATTACAAATATTTCCGGATAAAAGTAGATTTATACTACTAGTCTTTGCAACCATTCTTCTAATAATTTCATTATTTAAGATTTTATCTTCAGGTATTGTAATAAAAGGCTATAAATTAATTGCAGGTGTCTTATTTGTTTTGCTCTGTGATCTGCTTTTCAGACCGAATATTTATACATCACAATTTATATATGAATTTATTATTTATGGCCTTATCCCGATACATCTATTGTCTCAAGTAAAAGACACAACCAAATTACTTAAAACATATTCATTTTTTTCAGTTATAGTATTTATCTTATTTTTTATTGATCCATTTATTGATTATGCAACGATGGAAGATTATATGACATTCGGCTTCAGTTTTGCATTACCCGCATATTTCGGATTATATATAGGCAGAAAGATTTTTGGTTTTAAATGGATTCTTCCAATTGAACTAATTTGTTTATTAGAATTGGTTGTTTTTGCTAATAGAAGTACTATTTTATCAGTAGTTTTATTGTGGGTAATTCTTGAAATATTTTATGTGAAAAGAAGTATTAAAAAAAGTGTAAGGATTATTGTGGCTATATCATCTTTTCCGTTATTTCTGTTTTTTTTACAAGATATTTTAAATTGGACGAATGCACTGCTTCGGAAATATGATTATTATAGTTATTCCTTGTACCACCTTCAATTATATATATCCCAAAGAGATTGGGTAGGATTATTTTCTGGACGCTTTGATATCTGGAATCAAGCAATAAATATTATTAATGAAAATATAATAATAGGTTCAGGAACAGGTATTTTCCAAGCACGACATGGATATTATGTACATAATATTTTTTATGACATTATACTACAATATGGTCTTCTCGGGCTAATATTATTAATTCTTTTGTTTATAAAATCATGGATAAATATTTCAAGACAAAAAGAATCAACTAAATTGGTAGGATTATTTCTATTTTGTTTGTGGTTTCCAAAACTATTGTTTAGTGCATATATATTTAAGGATATAGGATTTTGGTGTTTCTTAGCATATGGTTTTATATTATTTAGTGGAAAATCCGAAGAAAAACTAAATAGAAGATTAAGTAGCTCTTAAAATGAGATCTCAATATAAATTAATTTCATTACACAAATGATATTTTGATGGTTTGTACAAAGCTGAATTGGAGAGATATAAGGATGACACTATTTGATAAATTAATACAACGAAAAGAAAAAATTGTTGTGGTTGGACTTGGTTATGTGGGAATGCCATTAGCAGTTGCGTTTGCAAAAAAAGTAGATGTAATTGGTTTTGATTTAAATCTAAAAAAAATAAATGAATATCAATCAGGTATTGACCCTACGAATGAAGTTGGTGAGCAAGCAATTAAACAAACTACAGTGGAATTTACTGCTGAGGAATCAAAACTCAAAAGTGCTAAATTTCATATAATTGCTGTACCTACTCCAATAAATGCCGATAAAACACCAAACTTATATCCAGTGGAAGAAGCAAGTCGACTAGTTGGACGTAATCTCACAAAAGAATCGATTGTTGTATATGAATCAACTGTTTATCCAGGAGTTACTGAGGAAATTTGTGTTCCAATTTTAGAGAAAGAATCAGGTTTGAAATGTGGTATTGACTTTAAAATTGGTTATTCCCCGGAAAGGATTAATCCTGGTGACAAAGTAAATAGACTGGAGAATATTATTAAAATCGTTTCGGGTATGGATGCAGATAGTCTCGATGTTATTGCAAAAGTATATGAAATGATTATTGAAGCTGGTGTGCACAGAGCCAGTACAATTAAAGTTGCAGAAGCTGCAAAAGTTGTAGAGAATAGTCAACGTGATATAAACATTGCATTTATGAATGAACTTGCAATGGTGTTTGACCGTATGGAAATTGATACAAGAGAAGTTATTGAAGCGATGAATACAAAGTGGAATGCCCTACGCTTCTATCCAGGTCTAGTCGGGGGACATTGTATTGGTGTGGATCCTTACTATTTTGTATATGAAGCTGAAAAATTAGGTTATCATAGTCAAATTATCTTATCAGGACGAAAAATCAATGATGGAATGGGCAAATTTATAGCAGATGCTACTATAAAAAAATTAATCTTAGCTAATAAAGTAGTTAAACAATCAAGAGTAATTATTCTTGGACTGACATTTAAAGAGAATACACCTGATACCAGGAATTCAAAAGTTATTGATATCGTTGAAAACCTAAGAGAATATGGTATTGAACCACTGATTGTTGACCCTGTAGCAAATTCTAAAGAAGCAAAACATGAGTACGGAATTGACTTAGTAGATATTAAAGATATTAAAAATATCGATTGTTTAATATTTGCAGTTAATCATGAAGCATTTAAGCATATTAATATTGAAAAAGTTGATTCAATGTTTGGGGACTTTAAGAATAATGAGAAAGTACTTATAGATGTTAGAAGTGTTTTTGAAAAAACTGAGGTGGAAGTAAAAGGTTATAGTTATTGGAGACTATAAAATAATACTAAATTTACTTTTCTTCCCTCTGAAAAAACTCTTTTCTCACTTACTTTAAAATATGATATAAGTCTTTCATTATTTTTTAGTATTGAGTAAAACGAGAGGAATTGGTATCGAAATGATGGAAACAATAAAATATCTACACATTATGACACACCATAATAGTACTCATAATGGTTCAATAATTAATATGATAAATGATGAAAATCTTCAATATGAACCAGCGGAACATATTTTCCTAATGGCAAAAAAGGCTTCATATGAGGACTTTAAGCATTACGAAAATGTTATTTTATATGAAGAAATAGTAACGTCGAATATGCAAGAGTTTAATAAATATGCGAGGCGTAGTAAAGTCGTTTTTTTGCATTGTAATAATTTAACTTATTTTCAAATACTAAGATTAAAAAGAGATGTACTAAAAAAAATAATATGGTGTGTATGGGGTGAGCATTACTTATATCCTTCAAAACCTAAAAATCAAAGTTTATATAAAAGTATCAGAAGATATATTGGAAAAGTTTTAAGATATTTAACAAATAAAAGAATCAGGAAATTCTATGCAATAGGAATTGGATTCAAATATGATGCAATTGCCGTAAGGAAACAATTCGGTGATATTCGAATCCTAGCTACACCTTATGGATATCAAAAGGGTAGAAAAGAAGCATATGATAAAATTATTGCAGTGTCTTTAATTAAAGACAAACTAGAACCATTTAAAATAATGATTGGTCACTCTGCCTACCCACATCTAAAACATATAAAAAACTTAGATAATTTAAATAAATTTAAAGATGAGAATATTTTAATATCATTAATTCTTTCCTATGGAGATATGGAATATGCAAAAATTGTTGAAGAGTATGCGTTGAAAAAATTCCCTGGAAAAGTAGAAATTATAAAAAATTATATGTCATCAGAGGAATACTTTAATTATCTGAATTCCGTCGATATTAGCATTTTAGATTACACGGAACAAGCTGCTCTTGGAAATTTTTGGAATTTACTTTATCTTGAAAAAAAGTTATTTCTAAATGAAAATGGTATTTTAAAGTTATCCGCAAGACTTGAAGGAGTAAAAACGTTTAGTGTAAATGAGATTGAAAATATGAGTTTTGATGAGTTCGTTGCATTTTCTAGGTATGCTAGCCATAGTAAAGAATGTGCAAAATTTTATATAGATGAAAATAATTATTTAAAGATGTGGTGTAATACATTTCAGGAGCTTAATCAATATTAATAAAGAGAAGGTTGCTTCAATGATCCTATAATCTTAGTTAGTGAATTTTTTAAAAACAATATTGTATTATTTTAATATATTGATATATCTCGAGTTAAAAGGAAGATGTTTGAGTGAATAATGGTGTAATAACAAGATCAAAAGTATTTTCTTCACTCTTGTGGAAACTCTTGGAGCGCGGAGGGTCACAGGGCATTCAGTTTATTGTGACTATTGTTTTAGCACGCCTTTTACTACCTGAAGAATATGGATTAATTGTACTTGTAATGATATTTATTACAGTTGCAGGAGTTTTTGTTCAGAGTGGTTTTAATACAGGTCTTATACAGAAAAAGGATGCCGATGAAACTGATTTTTCATCAGTCTTTTACTTAAGTATATTTATTGCTAGTCTATTATACATTATTCTTTTCTTGATATCTCCGAATTTAGCTGCTTTTTTTGGAGAACCTGATTTAATAACTGTGCTAAGAGTTCTATCATTGACGCTGTTTTTTGGCGCTATTAATTCAATCCAGATTGCAGTTATCTCGCGAAATATGCAGTTTAAAAAACTATTCTTTAGTAGCATAGGTGCAATAATACTATCTGGTGCAGTAGGTATTATAATGGCATTTAATAGTTTTGGCGTTTGGGCATTGGTAAGTCAGCAATTAACAAATCAGCTTGTCGTTACATTAATTTTATGGTTCACGGTAAAATGGCGGCCTCAATTAATCTTTTCAACGGAAAGGATTAAAAATCTTTTCTCATTTGGATGGAAGTTATTGGTTTCAGGCTTAATTGATACACTTTATAGAAATATGCAAAGTTTATTTATTGGCAAAATGTTTAACTCTGAAATTTTAGGCTTTTATAATAGAGGGGAGCAATTTCCTAATCTTATTGTTAGTAACATTGATGGTTCCATACAATCAGTAATGCTTCCTACTCTTGCCTCTCATCAAAATAATAAAATAAGAGTTAAAGAAATTGTTCGTAGATCAATTGTTACGAGTTCATTTATTGTTTTTCCTTTGATGATGGGGCTAGCTGCTATCGCAGAGCCATTAGTTGAAATTTTATTAACAGAAAAATGGTTACCTGCTGTTCCATTCTTACAAATATTTTGTGCTACTTATGCTTTATGGCCAATTCATACTGCGAATTTACAAGTTATTAATGCTTTAGGACGTAGTGATATTTTTCTGAAATTAGAAGTTGTAAAAAAAATATTAGGACTTATTATTCTAGTAATAAGTATACCCTTTGGTGTTTATGCAATGGCTTTAGGAGTCTTAGTTATCGGAATTATTTCTACGTTCATTAATGCTTATCCTAGTTTAAAGCTAATAAATTATAGCTATAAAGAACAGTTGCTAGATATATTGCCTTCGTTGTTTATCTCTTTATTGATGGGGATGGTGGTTTACAGCATTCAGTGGTTTGGGATGACAGAAATAATAACTTTAATAGTACAAGTGTTTGTAGGGGTTTTTGTGTATGTTAGTTTAGCCAAAGCATTTAGACTCGAATGTTATAAATATTTAATAACTACAGGGAGAGATATTTTTAAGAGAAAAAAGGAGTGAGTCTGTGAAAGTAGGTATTATGCAACCATATTTTTTTCCTTATATAGGTTATTGGCAATTGATAAAGAATGTAGATAAGTACGTGATATATGATGATGTTAACTTTATAAAAGGAGGATGGATAAATAGAAATAATATATTAGTTAATGGAAATGCTAAGTTAATAAACCTGCAAATTAACAAAGTTAGTTCTAATAAGCTTATTAATGAAATTGAAATTGTTCGTAATGATGTTTCTAACAAAAAGTTACTTAAAACAATTAAAGAATCTTATTGTAAAGCTCCGTACTTCGAAAATGTATTTCCCTTAGTTGAGAATATAATAAATCAAGACGAAAAGAATTTGGCGAAATATTTGGTGTTTTTGACTAAAGAAGTATGTAAATATATAAAAATAGATACAGAAATAATAGTTTCATCTGATATTAAAAAAAATAATGCACTTAGAGGCCAAGATAAAGTCTTAGAAATTTGCAAATTACTTTCAGCAGATCAGTATATTAATTCAATAGGTGGACAAAATCTATATTCAACTTCTGAGTTTATTTCCCAGGGTATAGAGCTGAAATTTTTAAAAAATAATGATATTAGTTATCTTCAATTTAGTAAGAATCAATTTGTTCCTAATTTATCAATCATTGATGTAATGATGTTCAACTCAAATGAGAGGGTTCAAGAAATATTGTGTGAATACAGGACATTATAAAGTGGAGCTAGATAAAATGACTAAATTAAACAAGGAAATAGTTAACTTTCAGGTTGAAACTATTAATGATTATGAATCCATCAAAATTATTATTAATGATTTTAATGAAGTATTTACCCCAGCATTATCAGAGAGAATTGATGATTTAGAAGCGTTTGCAAAAAAAATATCTAATAACGCTAATTTTCTTTTCGTTATGGAAAATAATGTATGTATAGGTTTGGCAGTTGTATATACTAATGATAGTAAGGATAAAATTGCCTATTTATCTCTTATTGGAATTAAACCAGTAGCGCAAAATATGAGATTAGGAACTTTATTATTACATGATTGTATTCATAGATCCAAAAGGCTTGGAATGGAAAAAATAAAATTAGAAGTGATTTCATTAAACCATAAAGCAATTGATTTTTACAAAAGGCATGGATTTGAAGTTTGTGGGGATGCTTCTTCAGCATCCATTTATATGATTAAAGAACTATAGTGGGGTGAAGATATTGAAAACAATACAGGTGACACAATCATCAATGCCCGATTTTGCTGATTATGTAGAAGAGATAAAAGACTTATGGGATACTCATTGGTTGACAAACAATGGTGAAAAACACAACAAACTTGAGACAGAGTTAGAACGGTATTTAAATATACCTAATGTGAGTCTATTTTCTAATGGACATTTAGCATTAGAGAATGCAATTGCGGCTTTTAATCTTACGGGAGAAGTGATTACTACTCCTTTTACATTTGCATCTACAACTCATGCGATTGTAAGAAATGGTTTAACCCCAGTTTTTTGTGACATTAACTCTAATGACTACACGATGGATACCGAAAACCTTGAGGAATTAATCACTGAAAGAACTTCTGCTATAGTACCAGTTCATGTTTATGGAAATGTTTGTAATTTTATTGAGATTGAGAAAATTGCAAAAAAGCACAATCTTAAGGTGATTTACGATGCTGCACATGCTTTTGGGGTCACTGTTAATGGAGTAGGAGTTGCTAATTACGGTGACGCTTCTATGTTCAGTTTTCATGCAACAAAAGTTTTCAATACAATTGAAGGTGGGGCATTAACTTATAAAGATCCAAACTTAAAAGAATTATTAAATGCTTATAAAAACTTTGGTATCACAGGTCAAGAATCTATTGAGTATGTAGCTGGAAATGCAAAAATGAATGAGTTCCAAGCTGCGATGGGCATTTGTAATCTTCGGCATGTAGATCAAGAAATTAATAAGAGAAAGAAAGTTGTTAATAGATATATCGAACAACTAGCAGATATTAAGGGAATAAGATTATCTAATCATCAAACCGGTGTAAAAAGCAATTATTCATACTTTCCAGTAGTTTTTGATAATTATAAATTCTCTAGAAATGAAGTGTTAGAGTGTTTAAGGAAACATAATATTTTTACACGAAAATACTTTTATCCATTAACTAGTAGTTTTGAATGTTATCATAATCAATTTTATATCCATGAAACGCCTATTGCAGCATATATATCTGATAGGGTATTAACTTTGCCGCTTTATGCAGATTTAGAATTAGAAGATGTTGATCGAATCTGTGAAATTATTAAAGGACAAAAGGGGTAAATAATTATATGAAAGGTATTATATTAGCTGGAGGTTCAGGGACAAGGCTTTATCCATTAACGAAAGCGGTATCGAAACAAATGCTTCCTGTATATGATAAGCCGATGATTTATTATCCATTGTCGGTCTTAATGCTTTCTGGTATTAGAGAAATTTTAATTATCTCTACACCAAGGGATATAGAAGGTTTTAAAGAACTACTAGGTGATGGTGGTAGCCTTGGCATGAAATTTGAATATATCGTTCAAGAGCAACCAAATGGATTAGCAGAAGCGTTTATTTTGGGGGAAGAATTTATCGGTAATGCACCAATAGCGCTAGTGCTAGGAGATAACATTTTTTATGGTTCCGATTTTGGTAACAGATTACAGAAAGCTGCTTCATTAATAAATGGTGGTATTATATTCGGTTGTTATGTGAATAATCCACGTGCTTATGGTGTGGTCGAAGTGGACGAAGAACGAACAGCCATTTCAATTGAAGAAAAACCTGAAAATCCAAAATCATCATTGGCTGTTCCTGGTTTGTATTTCTTTGACAATAAAGTTGTTGAAATCGCTAAAAATGTTCGACCATCTGAACGTGGTGAAAAAGAAATTACATCTGTCATAGATTACTATCTAAAAGATGGAAAATTAAAGGTTGAAATTTTAGGTCGAGGCCTTGCTTGGTTGGATACAGGAACTCATGAATCATTGCTAGAAGCTTCTAATTTCGTAGAGGCAATTCAAAAAAGACAAGGATTATATATCGCTTGTATCGAAGAAATCGCTTATAGAAGACGATATATTTCTCAAGAACAATTATTAAGCCTTGCTCAACCACTATTAAAAACAGAATATGGTAAATACTTAGTGGATGTTGCCAATCAACCACAAGATAAAGTATTAAAAACTATAAAGTAGTTTCATAACACATGAATAGAGGTGAAATTGATGACAAAGAAAAAAATACTTGTAACTGGTGGTGCTGGTTTCATAGGTGGAAACTTTGTAAAGTATATGGTTAATAAATATTCTCAGTATAATATATATAACCTCGATTTATTGACATATGCTGGGGATTTATCGAAACATCGTGATATTGAACAAAAGACTAATTATAACTTCATAAAAGCGGATATTACAGACTATGAAACCATAAATTATCTATTTAAAGAAGAGAAATTTGATTTTGTCGTTCATTTTGCTGCTGAAAGCCATGTTGATAGATCCATTACGGACCCTGGTATATTTGTTCAGACAAATGTAGTTGGAACACAGATATTACTTGATGCCTCTAAACAAATTGGTATTTCAAAATTCGTACATGTTTCCACGGATGAAGTATATGGGGAACTTGACTATGACCCTACAAAGTTCTTTACTGAAGATTCACCATTACAGCCTAATAGTCCTTATAGTGCTAGCAAAGCATCTTCTGACTTATTGGTACGTGCATATCATGAAACCTACGGGTTACCAATGAATATAACACGTTGTTCAAATAATTATGGACCTTACCACTTTCCAGAGAAATTGATTCCTTTAACGATTTCCCGTGTTTTGAATAATCAAAATATACCTGTTTATGGGGATGGTAAAAATATTCGTGACTGGTTAAATGTACATGACCACTGTTCGGCTATTGATTTAGTATTACACGAAGGTGTAAATGGAGAAGTGTATAATATAGGCGGCCATAATGAGCGAACAAACTTAGAAGTTGTGAAAACAATTATTAATACTTTAGGCAAATCAGAAGAGTTGATAGAGTTTGTAACAGATCGTCAAGGTCATGATAAGCGTTATGCAATTGATCCTACAAAACTTGAACAACTAGGTTGGAAGCCAAAATTTACATTTGAAAATGGTATTGTCCAAACTATTGAATGGTATCTTAATAATAAAGAATGGTGGGAGCAAATTATCAGTGGGGAATACCAAAAATATTTTGAAAGGCAATATTTACTTAGAGATTAAATTTTACATTTGGATTATTTAAATTAATTGAAGAAATTATTAATGTTTTATTCGAGGGAGGTATAGATTGTGTCTATACTAATAATTGGAGGCGCAGGTTATATAGGATCTCATACGGTTTCCCACTTCTTAAGTCAAAATGAAGATGTCATTATTATAGACAATTTACAAAGTGGACATCTTGAATCCGTTTGTTTAGATTGTTTTTATAACATTGATATTAGAAATAAAAAAGAATTAGATCTGGTCTTCAAAAATCATAGCATCGAGGCTGTAATTCACTTTGCGGCTAACTCCTTAGTAGGAGAGAGTATGCAACAGCCATATGAATATTACCATAATAATGTTTATGGTTTAATGTGTCTTCTAGATGTTATGAGAGAAAATAAGGTAGGTAAAATAGTATTTTCTTCTACTGCAGCAACTTATGGGGAACCGATTAGTATTCCTATTTTAGAAACCGACGAAACTAATCCAACAAATACATATGGTGAAACTAAATTAGCCATGGAAAAAATGATGAAGTGGTTTGATAAAGCATATGGAATTAAATATGTTTCTTTAAGATATTTTAATGCTGCAGGTGCGCATGAAGATGGTTTGATTGGAGAAGCGCATAATCCAGAAACTCATTTAATACCTTTAATATTAGAAGTACCTCTTGGAAAAAGAAAAGAAATTTATATTTTTGGTGATGATTATGCAACAGACGATGGAACTTGCATTAGGGATTATATTCATGTAATGGATTTAGCTTCTGCTCATTTTCTAGCACTTGAATATTTAAGATTTGATAGCTCTAGTGAAATTTTCAATTTGGGAAATGGAAATGGATATTCAGTAAAAGAAGTTATTGATGTAGCGAGAAAAATAACGGGTCATGAGATTCCATCTGTGATGAAAGATAGACGTAGTGGAGACCCAGCGGTGCTTATTGCATCATCAGAGAAGGCTAAACAGAAATTAGGATGGAAGCCGAGATTTGAAAATTTAGAAAAAATTATTACTGATGCTTGGAACTGGCATAAAAATAATCCGGATGGTTATGACCAATTGGGTACTTGTGAAAGAAACAAGCATGGGGATAAGCTAGAAAGTTGATAACAATAAATTTTCCAAGGTGGATTCTGCATAATTTATAGGTACTGTAAATTGTCTTAATTTAATTGGTGACATCCAAAAGAATTAAATTGAAAATGTATAACGGTAAGCGTCAAATAATGAACACATTGTTTCTTCTCAAAGAAAATGCCTTTCTGACTTTTGTCAGAAAGGCATTTTCTATTTCTTCGATTGGATATAACAATCAGCCGGAAGATCCTTGGACCAGGGCATGTGATGGTCGTTTTCTAAATTCGACCTCATATCGAGCTGAGGAAGTTCTTCGAAAAGATATTTAAGGTAGAAGAAAGGATTCAATCCGTTCTCTTTGGCTGTCTCTACGAG
>Ga0209013_10002931_pt1 | contig 15344 bp, 15 predicted proteins | sample Cruoilmetagenom2_FD_187291 | JGI IMG/M metagenome (GOLD analysis project Ga0209013, IMG submission 187291) | Oil polluted marine microbial communities from Coal Oil Point, Santa Barbara, California, USA - Sample 2 (SPAdes) (version 2) | ecosystem: Environmental > Aquatic > Marine > Oil seeps ... | reverse complement strand
TACCGGTGTCTATGACTTGACGGACCGACATTTGATCCAGACTGAATCACCGGCGATGGATATCCTCAAAAGTTCCAATATCGAACGGGTGATGTTTGACAAATTCGGTGCAACACGTACCAGAGAACTGCTTGAGGCACTGAACGACAAAGGTAAATTTCAATTGACTGCAGATGAGTTGGCAAGCCTGAGAGAGGACTTCGATGCCACTTTCAGCGATGATGCAGAAGGAGAAGCTGTCATAGCGGAGTATGCCAATAAAGGCTATATTATGGATCCCCATACGGCTACCAGCCTGAGAGCCTATCATGATCTCAGAGGGGAAAAGCTCCCTACAGTGATCTACTCGACAGCGGAATGGACGAAGTTCAGTACGACTGTATCGAGAGCCTTGGGACACCCTGCCAAAGATGATCTTGATGCGTTAAAATGGGTGAGTGAGAACAGAGGGGCAGCGGTGCCGGCTATGATCAGCGGACTGTTCGATAAAACAATCCGGCATACCGTTGTGGTCGATAAAAAATCTATAAAGGAGGAGATGTTAAAGTTTTTATAGTTTTTAACATCCTATGATGAGAAAGAGTATTCTTTTAGTAAGTAGTATCATACTGCTGACAAATGCTTCTGCCAACGAGAAAAGGTTGGTGGATTGCCGTCTGGTGACACCCAAAACCACCGAATGCAAACCCTATCCGTCCAAGTTTATGTATACTGAGAAACTGACCTATGATGACTCCGAACATAAACTGATCATCTCCAAGACTCTGCCTGCCGGCCCAAAACCGAAACTCATCAAAGTAATCAAAGTTGAAGATATGATCGAAAAACATCTTGAAATTCTCGATCCTGTGCGTTTCAGCGGCAGTCAGCCAAGTCCATTGCGAAAGAGTGCAGCAGAGATAGAACAGGAAAAACTAGAAAAAGAGATGGAAGAAGCGGAAGTCAGACAGCAAATGGAAAAAGAGTTGGCTGCACTGAAGCTTGAGCAAGAACGGCAAAAAGAGGCGGAAGCCGACAAGAAGAAGAAAGCCGAAGAGGAGAAAAAAGCTGAAAAGGAAAAAATAGAAAAAGAGAAAAAAGAAGCGGAAGCCAGGAAGCAAAAGGAGGCTCTGGAAAAGAAGCGTGAAAAGTATGCAAAGTATGCAGTGCAGAGTGGTGATTCTCTCATCCTGATCGCCAGACGATTTAAAATGACTACCAAAGAACTACTTGCTGAGAATAGTACTATAAAGCGTCACAGTACACTAAAAATCGGACAAAAGATTATGATTCCACTCTCTCATAAAGAGGTTGACTCTATTGTAAAAAAACGAAAAAAAGAAAAAGCCAAAGAGAAGAAACAGAGTAAACTTGCCAGGAGTTTGGAGAAAAAATATCGCTATTTAAATAAAAAAACACGCAACAAAGTTTTGAATGAGTATGATGCAAAACTGCTTAAAACACTCAAAGGAAAACGCAAGTTGCGTGTGCAGGCGACAGCATACACATCTCATAGGGGGCAAACGGATAGTACACCATTCCTGGCAGCCTGGAATAATCGTATTCGACCGGGGATGAAGATCATCGCTGTCTCCAGGGACTTGATCACCAAGTATGGATTGGGAAATGGTAAAAAAGTGAGGATACAGGGATTGCCGGGTTATTATACCGTTCGCGACAAGATGAATAAACGCTACACGAAGCGTATCGATATCTATATGGGAACTAATCGCCGAAAAGCATTGCGCTGGGGAAGAAAAAGAACGGTGATTTACTGGTAAGGATCAATGCTTGTTGCGTCTATAGATGAATGCGAATATATTTTTTGTATGAAGAGAAAATTTGGTGGGCATAAATGCGCCACCCTACAGCGTAATGGTTTGCATAAATTCCGTAGGGTGGGCTTTCAAGCCCACCAATGATGGGTAGAAATTACTCATTCCCCTCCAGCTCTTCCTGAATCTCGAGAATTTCCAGATAGCGATCGCTCAACTTGTCATATTGCTCTTGAGTTTCTGCAAGTTCTTGTGTGAGTGCACCCAATCCCTTCCCCTGATAACATTCCGGATCATAAAGACAAGCGTTGATCTCATCTATTTTCGCTTCCATTTCTTCGATTTGAGCAGGCAGTATCTCGAGATCGCGCTGCTCTTTGTAGCTAAGTTTTGTTTTTGCTTTTGAGTGTTTCTCTTCTTTGGGTTTTGCCGCTTTGACTTCGCTTTCCAGTCTGCTGAGTTCTCCAAGCTCTTTTTCGATGCTGAGATACTCTGTGTAGGATTGGAAAGACTCTTCAATGAGGCCGTCTCCTTTAAAAATAAAGAGTTTTGAAGCGATCTTGTCGATGAAATAGCGGTCATGGGAGACAAAGAGAATAGCACCGGGAAAATTGATGAGTTTTTCTTCGAGGATATTGATCGTCTGGATATCGAGGTCGTTTGTAGGTTCATCCAGGATGAGGCAGTCGACTTTTTTGGCGAGCAATACTGCGAGTGCTACACGGTTCTTCTCTCCACCGCTCAACATCCCTATTTTTTTATCCAGGAATTCTTTTGGAAAAAGAAAAGATTTGAGATAGCCATAGACATGCATATTCTTTCCCTGTACGTCGATAATATCACCGCCATCAGGACAAAAGGTTTCGATGAGCCGCTTGTCATCATCGAGCATTTCGCGGTGCTGATCAAAGTAGCCGATGGAAAAATCTCCCTGCTTGATGATGCCGCTATCGGGCTGAAGTCTTCCGAGCATCAGTTTTAGGAGTGTTGATTTTCCGGAGCCGTTGAAACCTACGATGGCTATTTTGTCTCTCTGGAGGATGCGTGTAGTGAAATCCTGGATGAGAATCTTCCCCGGAAAGCTGTAGCAGACATCTTCGAGATCAAAAAGCATTTTTTTCCGAGAGACCCCTTCGTCACGGTTGAAGTGTTTTTGTTCCCGTTCGAGTTCGACCATCATTTTGTGAATGAGGGTTGGGTTCTTTTTGGCTTCATCGCGGAGCTCGAAGACCCGTTTTTTTCGTCCCTGATTGCGCTTTTCTCTGGCCCTTACACCTTTGGAGAGCCATGCCTCTTCCTGCTTGAGAAGCCTGAGCAGATTTTCGTGCCCTTTTTGCATCGACTGCATACGCTCTTCTTTTTGTCGTAGATAGCTCTGATAGCCTCCCTGATAGCTGATGAGCTTCCGGTTTTCTACCTCTACTACCCGGGTTGCGATGGTGTCGATGAAGTGTCTGTCGTGGGAAATGATCAGCAGGGTAAACTTCTCTTTGAGGAGCATCTCTTCGAGGAACTCCACCATATAGACATCGAGGTGGTTGGTGGGTTCATCCAACAGAAGGATATCCGGTTTCTTGAGGATCAACGAAGCCAGAGCGACACGGCGCTGTTCCCCTCCGGAGAGGATAATGACAGGCCGATCCTCATACTCCTTGAGCCGAAACTCCTGGAGTACCCGTTCGACTTTATCGTCCAAATTCCAGGCGTTGTGGTGGTCGAGGTAAGCGGAAACGACAGCGTGCCGGTTGAGCAGCACGCTGTTTTCAAAGTCCTCAGTCAACTCTTCAGTCACTCTTTCATACTCTTTTTTTGCATCCTGCAGTTCGGTCAATTCATTTTCTATCGCTTCCCGTACTGTCAGCTTGGCTTCAAAATGCGGCTGCTGTTCCATCATCCCGATCTGTACGGACTGATCAACGACACGCCTTCCTTCGCTCGGTTCCTCCTCTCCGGTGATGAGTTTCATCAGTGTGGACTTTCCGCAGCCATTTTGCCCCAGAATTGCGATACGTTCACCCTCACTCAGATGGAAGTCCACATCATCGAGAAGGAGTTTGATGTCATATTGTTTTTTGATATTGAAGAGATCGACAAGAGCCAATGGTTTTTCCTTTGAAATGATTAGGCGTATTTTAGCGAAAGTTTATTCTTGCAATGATACCAGTCTACCGGCTTGGGTAAAAAATTCTTTCAGGTCTTCCATAGTTCCGCTCAGAACCATTTTAACACCAGAGGCTTGAAATGTTTTGTGTTCTATTGTGATGCCGCATTGCTGGAGAAGATATTCGACTTTGCTTATATCACTATAGCTGCAATAGATGATGTGTTGTTCTAGCTTTTTGTACTCTAGCAGTTTTGCCTGCCTTGCTACCATGTTTGTACTCTCAGAATAGGCGCGAACCAAGCCACCTGTCCCCAGTTTGGTGCCGCCAAAATAGCGTACGACTACGACAGCTATATTGATCAGTTCCTGCCCCTGGAGTACAGCCAGGGTTGGTTTCCCTGATGTTCCTCTGGGTTCACCATCATCACTACTGCCTTCTACGATCTGATCAAATTCATTGATATATCGAAACGCTGTGACAAAATGACGAGCCTTTGGATGTTCTTGTTTTAGCGCTTTCAACACTTCATCGTAGGTTGCATAGGGTATCAGATGTGCGATAAACTTTGACTGTTTCTCGACAAGCATTTCAAAAGTGTGCGTATGGACTGTAAACATAGGTAAGTGTATACTAAAAAGGATTAATCTAAAATTGAATTTAAATTATCTTGAATTATACTATTCTCCCCAGAGTCTTTGGCTGATCTCCTGTATTCCACCATAAAAGGGTTGCTTCTCTTCATGCTGCAGTTCGAGTTCTGGAAAATAACTATCAATGATAAGCTGCTCTTCCCATGTCGAGTAAGGGAGTGAGGCGGATTCCGGAATTTTGAGCGGATCTCTTTTTTGGGTATAACATTTTGTCAGAAACCAGAGGGCAAGAAAATCGGTAGAGAAATGGTTGAGCGTATGCTTGCTGAACGCTTCAAAATCCAGATATCCACTCTGCTCGAACTCATCCAAAATCACATGGATCATATCGTTGATTCCATGCAACGGTACTGCCATCAGAATTAGCCGGGCTGTGGCCTTGCCATCGGTGTATTGTCCACCAAGAAAGAGACGGGCACTCTTCTGGGTAGGCCCGTATATTGCAGTACGAAGCCCAATTAATCCAATATCTACGTGTTGATGTCTGCCACAGCCTTTCAGGCATCCGCTGTAGCCTACAGAAACTCCAAGTCTCTTCAGCCGATCAAGAGGAAGCATGCCTGCATCTTCTTTCATATCAAAAAGGGAGAGTGAGCAGTATCTGCTTCCTGCACAGACAGAGAGCTTGGGAGGGTCGGATCGTTTTGCGAAAGGTGCTTCGGGTTTTTCCAGTCCAAAGAGGTAGAGGTTTTGATCGATCCCGATTCGTATTGAGAGTTTTTTTGCTGTGGCATAGTCACAGAGTACGGAGAGCTCTTCACTGCTTATTTCTCCAAATCGACTCCTGTAACAGAAGGCATAGTTCCCCTCTTTAAGTGGTGTGAATTCTTTGATTATCTCTTTTTTTGTCAGGAGTATTCCTGCATTTTGCAGTGCATTGGGATAGTAGGATTGCAGATGGGTCTTGAAGCCACTTATACCGATCGACTGAAGCAGATGAAAGAGTCTCGTCTTCGACCGGGTACCCCTGAGTCCGTAGTGCAAATAGGTTTGTATGACGGCATCAAAGAGGGTAACGACTTTATCTCTCTCGACAAAAATATCGGCATCCTGTGCCATAGCGCTGTTTTTGCCTCCGAGATAGAGATTGAAACCGACGGTTTCTCCTTTTTGCGCAAGGGCAAAATAGAGATCGTTACCAAAGAAGGAGTGGCTGCTCGCTGCAGTCCCGCATATCGCTGTATTGAATTTCCGGGGCAGGGTACCGACATAGTCCGGATTTTTCAGGAAGAGGGACTCCATCTCTTTGATCAGAGGATAGGTCTCTATCCGGCTTGCATCACTTTCTCCGTCAAGGGGATCGGTGACGATATTTCGAAAATTATCTGTCAAAGTTTGCCAGGTAGTCAATCCTGCAATTTCTAGCTTTTTCCATACCTCCAGCACATTGGAAGCCTCCAGTCCGTGCAATTCGATCTGAGCACGCATCGTAAGGATCATTCGCAGCCGATACCTCTGCGCCATGCTTCGTATTTCCGAGAGTTTGTCAGTACTGATTCTCCCTGCTGTGATACGCACTCTCAGCATAAAGGTGTCCGGAGAGAGTTTGTGGTTGTAAATCCCGAAATTTCTGAGATAGAAACGCTGCTCCTCTGTGAGGTTTATCAGATCGACCGAGCTGATTTCAGGAAAAAAATCATAGGGCCTCAGTCGGGCTTTCAATCTTTCGATTTTGTTTGGTTTTACGATCATCTCTGCGGTACTGCTTTGACGAAAAGGATAAGGAAGCTTTTTATCATAATCTATAAATCTCCTCAAGTTTGTTGAGCAGAGGCAGATAAAGCATCTCCACTTCATTGATCTCAATAGGACTCTGGTTTGGGAAAAAGAAGTGACTGTTCCTGTTGCGGCGAGTCCGAATGATAATGTAAAACATCTCCGAAATCAATGCAGCCTGTTCAGCACCGATCGATACTTTGTCAAAAAGCTCTGCTTCGGCACTTTTCAAAGCGGTGCTGACGGTACCGGTATTGATCTGTGCCACATAGTCGATCTGAAGTGCCTCGAGCGTCTTCTTCAGCCAGGGACTGGTGAGAGCAGTGACTTTTTCACCATACTCACCATGGGCTCTCTTTCTGAAAAAAGCGATATGATGCTTAAGCAGGCAGGCTTTGAGCAAAACTTCCGTTGAGAGTGAGACGTTGCGCCAAAAATCAACCGCCTCGAAAGGGGTATGCGTATGAATATCTGCTATTTTAAAAGTATCATTTTCATAGATGATGACATTGCCAAAAGTAGCCAAATGAATGGCATAATGATGGTTCTCTTCAGCAATACCACTGATGTCGATATTCATCCCATTGCTCCCACCGTTTGAATAGATGTATTTTAACGAAAAAGTGATAGATTTAAGCACCTGTAAAGCTCAACCTGATATATTCCGAGTAAAAAAAGTGAATGCTTATGTTAGAAACAGTTGTCTTAATCTACACGCTCTATGTCTTCCTCAAAATTTATATCTCTTTTATGCAGATTGGATATATCAATCAGGAAAAGCGCGAAACACCGGTGTTGATGTCGGCATCCAAGTACTATGTAGCGGGAAATTATGCTGTCGCCAAAGAGAAATTAAGTCTGGTGGAGAATTTTGTAGATTATTTTGTTTTTCTCTGGTGGGTGATGGCAGGATTTGCCTGGGTTCAAAGGCTGATTCCTATTGAAGGGGAGATATTTCAGGCGGTACTCTTTTTGTTTGGATTTTTTACGGTGAATTATCTGATTTCGCTGCCTTTCTCGCTCTATCAAACTTTCAAGATCGACGAAGCCTTTCATTTTAACAAAACGACACCCAAACTTTTTGTTGTCGATCAACTTAAATCGATCGCGATGTTTGTTGTGATAGGGGGTGCACTTTTCGCCGTATTGGCATGGATCGTGTCAAATTTTGATTCGTGGTGGCTCTGGGGCTTTATTTTGCTCTTCCTTGTGGCGGTACTGGTCAATGTGATTTATCCCACGATCATTGCGCCGATCTTCAATAAATTCAACCCGCTTGAAGAGGGAGAACTCAGAGAGGCGATCGTAGAGTTGATGGAGCGCGTAGGATTGAAAAGTGATGGCATCTTCGTGATGGATGCCAGCAAACGAGACAGCCGGCTCAATGCTTATTTCGGAGGATTGGGGAAGAGTAAACGGGTTGTACTTTTTGATACATTGATCGCGAAACTCAATACAAAAGAACTTCTTGCAGTGCTGGGGCATGAATTGGGACATTTCACACACGGGGATATTTGGAAAAATATCGCCCTGATGGGCGGTTTGCTTTTTGTTTCGTTCTTTCTCCTGGGAAATTTACCGGATACGCTGTTTACCCAGATGGGTGTGGTACCGACAGCGGGGGCGAAGATCGCCATGATGATCCTGCTGCTTCCGGTGATCAGTTTCCTCTTTACACCGGTGATGAGCTATGTGAGCCGTCACAATGAATATGCCGCCGATGAGTTTGGCTCAGAGATGGGAGGACGCGAAAACCTCGTCTCTGCGCTGATGAAGCTGGTGACAGAGAACAAGGCCTTCCCGAAGTCCCATCCTCTCGTAATCTTCTTCTACTATACGCATCCGCCGATTATCGAGAGACTCAAAGAGCTGGGCTATGACGCTGACAATACGATCGTCGGTGAAGATGAACAGGAAGAGGAGTTGGAAAAAGAGGGGATTTTCGCTTTTATAGAGGATGAAAAAGATAAAGAGGCTTAATGACGATTGCTCAAGCTCTCGATATCGCTACGACTCACCTTCAGGAGAGTTGCCCCAAGCCTCGTTTTGAGGCAGAACTGCTTCTTGCCTATCACCTACATAAAGAGCGACTCTATCTGCATATTCATGGGGATGAGAGAGTAGAGGATATTGACGGCTATCATGCACTTATCAAGCGAAGAGAAGCTCATGAACCCTACGAGCATATCGTAGGTTCTGCAAGCTTTTATGACATAGCGTTAGCGGTAGAGAAGGGTGTATTGATACCAAGGCCAGAGACAGAACTGCTCATTGACAGAGTAGCCGAGATCATCGAATCGGAAGGTATGACACATATCGTCGAGATAGGAGTAGGTTCAGGAGCCATTTCCATCGTTCTAGCACGCAAGTTCCCCCGACTACAAATCATTGCAACCGATATTTCTAAGGATGCTCTACGCATTGCCGGTCAAAATATAGACCACTTCGGCCTGACTGATCAAATCACGCTCATTCAAGGTAATCTCATCGATGAAGTTACTGAAACCCCTCAACTTGTCGTTAGCAATCCCCCTTATATCGCAAGCCATTTTAAATTGGAACGAAATGTATCTGAGTATGAACCGCACACAGCTCTCTTTGGAGGAGAGTATGGAGATGAACTCCTCCATCATATCATCTGCGATGTTCATGCCAGGTCTATCCCATGGCTTGTCTGTGAGATGGGTTATGACCAACGCAACTCAATGCAGGGGCATTTTGATGAGATCGGGGTGGAATATAGTGAGTTTTATCAGGATTTGGCGGGGTTTGACAGGGGGTTTTTGGTGAAGTTTTGAGAGAATAAAATGGTATAATATGAAAGAAAGATTTACTGTTATTTGAAATAAAAGTAGAGGAAAATTTGTGCCGTCTAACTATACTCCACCATTTACGATTACATCGAAAATACTCTCTCAAGTGAGTGATATTGCCGAGCTTGCTGCAGAGATAAAACATATAGATGCTAAAAGGATTACACCTAAACTTCGTAAGAAAAATCGTGTAAAATCTATCACCGGCTCCTTGCAAATTGAAGGCAATAGTTTTACTGAGGAGCAGGTGACTGCTGTGCTCAATGGAAAAAGAGTTCTTGGCTCTATGAAAGAAGTTGAAGAGGTGAGGGGTGCTATTGCAGCTTATGAACAGATAGGCAACTATGATTATACAAAACTGGATGATTTGCTGCTCGCCCATAAACTTATGATGGAGAGACTTCTAAACAGTGCGGGGATATTTAGAAGTGTCAATGTCGGCGTGTATGGAAAGGATGGCGTAAGCCATGTCGCACCGCCGCCTTACAGGGTCCATGAGCTGATGGTAGATCTATTTGAATGGCTTGATACAACGGAGGAGCATCCGCTTATCGTAAGTTGTGTTTTTCACTATGAGTTTGAGTTTATTCATCCATTCAGTGATGGAAACGGACGTATAGGCAGGCTTTGGCAGAGTGTGATACTTCAGTCATATAGAGAACTTTTTTCGTTTATACCTATAGAAAGTATTGTTAAAGAGAATCAGCAGAAATATTATAATGCTCTTGAAGATGCCGGAAGCAAGGGAGAGAATACCCCATTTGTAGAATTTATGCTTCAAGGCATACTCAAATCACTAAAAGAGTTCATTAAAGACGAGAGTAAAAGTAACCAACAAAGTAATCTAAAAAGTGACCAAAAAATACTTTCTCTAATAAAGAAAAACAATGAAATAACCATAAGAGAAATATGTGACAAGATCTCAATGAGTGAATCCGGTGTCAAAAAGGTGATCAAAAAGCTCAAAGATGAGAATAAACTCATAAGAGTTGGAAGTTTAAAAGCTGGACATTGGGAAGTGAGAAGTAAACAATGAATTTTATCTCTCCTTAATATGTAAACACATATAATTACACATATATTCTAAAAAGGAGTGAAAATGGCACAAGTAACAATTTATATGAATAACGATTTAGAAGCTCAGATTAAAGGTATGGCAAGTTCACTAAATTTGTCAATCAGTAAATTTATATCAAATACATTGCAAGAGAAAGTTCACAATGAATGGAATCCAAATGTAAAAGAGTTGGCCGGAAGCTGGAGTGATTTTCCAACCCTGAGTGAGATAAGAGAGAGTCAAGCGCAAGATATAAAAAGAGAAGAGTTTTAGATGTATCTATTGGATACGAATACGATAATCTATTTTTTTAAAGGGTTGGGAAATGTATCAAGAAATCTATTTTTACAATCACCCAACACTATTGTTGTGCCCTCAATTGTAATCTATGAACTGGAGGTAGGCATCGTAAAATCTAATAATCCGGAAAAAAGAGTGAAGCAATTAAATGAACTATTGCAACAAGTCAATATATTGGATTTTACCCAAAACGAAGCTAGAGAATCAGCAAAAATAAGAGCAGCTCTTGAAAAGGCAGGAACACCTATTGGGTCTATGGATATACTAATCGCAGGTTGTGCTAAAGCAAATAATCATATTTTGATTACTCGTAATTTAAAAGAATTTGAAAGAGTAGCGAATTTGAAACTGGAAAATTGGTATTAAGTACGCAGAAACTCAAGATATAGCAAAATATGGCTATGATACCGAGTTTTTAAAAATGCAATAAAAAAAGAGGTAGAAAAATATGAACAAATATTTTAGAATAGCAACGATAGCCTATCTGGTATTGTTGGGGATGACTTTAGGGGCAGGGCTTTTTGCGGGGGTCGTTGTGGCACCGGTAGCATTCCATACGGAGCAGTGGCTTGGGGCTGAGGTGCTGACGCATTATCAGGAGGGACTGATCATGACACAGAATTTTGTGCGACTCTCTTATCTGGTGAACTTTGCTTTGTTGGCAGTCTTTTTGTATGAGGGATATAAATATAAAAAGTTCGAACGCGATACGATCACGCAGGTTGCAACCTTCTTTGTTTTTGCGACAGGACTGCTTTTCGCCCATTACTATATTCCGGATATTTTGACGATGCAGATGGCAGGAGAAGAGATGACGGAGAGTGCTGCTTTTGTCAGTACGCACAAGGGATCAGAGATCAATTTCAAGATCTTTTCAATGGCGCTGTTGGTGTTGATGGTTCGGAATATGCAAAAAGCGTGTAAATAATAAGTAATTAGATTGGGGAGTAGGGAGTAGTGAATAGCGAGAAGTTAGAGCATCCGTTTGATCCGATTGTTTTTAAGGATACAAAGGTACTGATATTGGGATCGTTTCCAAGTATCCAATCTTTTGAGAAAAACTTTTATTATGCCCATCCGCGCAATCAATTCTGGAAAATTCTTTCGGAGTTGACAGGCTATCCTGCCAACACCAGAGATCAACGCATCTGGCTGCTCAAGGAGGCAAAGCTTGGGCTATGGGATATGATCCGTTCCTGCAACAGGGAAAATTCGCTGGACAGCAGCCTTGAGGATGAAGAGGTCAATGATATTGCTGCATTTCTGGAAGAGCACCCAAGTATTGACAAGGTAGCTTTTACGGGAAGAAAAGCACAGGCACTTTTTGAGATACATTTTGATTATTTTGAGATAGAAAGGGTTTATTTGCCATCTCCTTCGGCGGCTTATGCGAAAATGTCTTTCGACGAGAAGGTAGCGGTTTACAATGAAAAACTGGGAATAGGAAGGCAGAAATGAAAGTTATTTTAAATATGATTCAAGAGATTTGTCATCCTGCACTATGCACTATTCACTATTCACTATTCACTCGATCGGAGATCGTATAGTGGTTTGGGCAATTGGTGATATACAGGGTTGCTACAGGCATCTGAGGGCTTTGTTGGATAAGATAGAATTTAACCCCAAAAAAGATACTCTCTGGATTGCCGGAGACTTGGTGAATCGCGGAGAAGATTCACTGGAAACATTGCGATATCTTTATAAGATACGAAAAAGTATTATTGTCGTACTTGGGAATCATGATATTGCTCTGATTGCAGCCTATATCGGTCTAAAAAAAAGCAACCCTTCAATTGATCCGATCCTCAATGCTCTTGATGCGCCAAAGCTGATCAAGTGGCTCAGATCGCAAAAGTTTTTTCATTTTGATGATAATTTAGGATATTGTATGGCACACGCCGGTATCTCCCCGCAGTTTGATTTGGATATGGCGATTCATTCTGCCAAAATGATAGAAGAGAAGCTCCATGGCGATACTTATGGAGGATGGATCTCGTCTATGTTTGAAAAAGGGTTGGATCATTTCGATGCGAAAGCCAGTGAAATAGAACAAGAGCGTTATATCCTCTCCTCCTTTATCCGAATGCGCTTTTGTTATGATGATGGCAGGTTGGAGTTCAAGCAAAAGGGTGCGCCTGATCCTCTGCTAGTCGAACAGCTGGGACTCAAGCCATGGTTCGCCTGCCCCACACGCAAAAAAATTGAGCTCAAAATCATTTTTGGACACTGGTCTACATTAGGATATTACTCGGATGATAAGGTCTGCTGTCTGGATACCGGATGTGTCTGGGATGGAACGATGACAGCGATGCGATTGGATGGGAGGAGAGAAGAGGTTGTGCAGGTCAAGTGTGATAAAGCCTTATTTGAATAAATTCACCAGCTTCCCAATTGCCTCTTCATCTGTATATATCTTCGTATATCTGATGTCATACCGCATAAAGTGCTCTCTAAGCGCGTCATCATTCTCCTGTAGTCTGGTAAGATAGCGATCGATACTCTTTTTCCCAAAAAAAGTATTCATCCTGGCGCCACTTTGTGGATCCTTGAGTATCACTTCCCCGAGTTTTTCAGGGTTCTCTTCGGCTCGATCACGGATGATGAGGGCGATCACTTCGTGTTTTTGCGCCAGGAGTGAGAGATCTACCTCCTGCAAAAAATCTCCGATGATAAAGATCAGAGAGGGTTTTTGTATTTGGAGAAAGAGATTCTTTGCTGCTTCATTATAAAGCAGTGCAGTACCCAATATGTCGGCCTCAAAGAGTCTTTTGGAGAACGTTTCGATATGAAAGAGCTGTTTAGTCGGTGGCTGAAATGAAGTATTGTGTTTCTGGTAAGCTATTCCCGTGAAGAGATCGCCATTTTGATAGGCAGCGTATCCCAGTAGGGTGGTAACTTCTGTCAGGGTATTCTGTTTGGCATTACACTCACCAAACCAGAGGCTTCCACCCATCATCGCAGTGATGACCACGGAGAGTTCACGGTTGGCATGCAGTTCCTTGACATAAGGTTTGCCTTGTTTGGCGGTGATGATCCAATTGATCTTTCGGACATCATCTCCGGGCTGATACTCTCTGAGTTCGCTCAGATCATAGCCCTCTCCGTGCAGTTTGGAGAGATTGTTGCCCGAAAGCAGGGTGTAGACCTGATGTCTTGCTCTGATCTGCAGGGCTCTGAAGTTTTTAAGCATTGGCATACTGCACTAAGGGATCGGTAGTGTTTTGATGATCGTAGAGATGATCTCATCCGTACTGATCCCCTGGGCTCTTGCTTCATAGCTCAGGACGATGCGATGGCGCAATACATCGTGAACGACAAAACCGATATCAGCAGGAGTGACAAAATCATTACCTCGCATAAACGCTTTGGCTTTGGCAGCCTTGTAGAGATCGATAGAGGCACGAGGAGAGGCACCGAACATAATAGAGGCTTCGAGTGTCGGCATACCAAATTTGGCAGGGTTCCTGGTGGAAGCGACGATCTGGACGATATAGCGCTCCAGCTCCTCATCAATATGAACTTTCCCTAATGCCTTTTTGATCTCCTGTAGATCTTCGATTGTAAGGATGGTGGAAATCTCCTCAAAGCTTTTGGCCGCTGCTTTGCGCATAATCTCCAGCTCCTCCGCCTCGCTGTTGTGCTCCACGACCAGTTTCATCATAAAACGATCGAGCTGTGCTTCGGGAAGGGCATACACGCCCTCCTGTTCGATGGGGTTCTGTGTCGCCATAACGAGGAAGGGTTCAGCGATAGTGAAGCTCTCATCACCGATCGTGACCTGTCGTTCCTGCATCACTTCAAGCAGGGCGGATTGTACTTTGGAGGGGGCACGGTTGATCTCGTCTGCGAGGAGGAGGTTGGTAAAGAGTGGACCTTTCTTGATCTTGAAACTATTGTTTTTCGGGTCATAGATCTCTGCTCCGATGATATCACTCGGGAGGAGATCCGGCGTAAACTGTATCCGTCTAAACTCTAGCCCCAGTGCTTTGGAGAGGGCATTGATCGTTGTGGTTTTTGCCAATCCGGGAACCCCCTCGATCAGGATATGTCCTTCGCTGAGCAGTCCAATCAGCAGGCCTTCGATCATCTGTTCCTGACCGATGACGGCTTTACTGAGTTCTTTTTTCAATTTTTCAATTTTTTTATTCATTGATAATGCTCTTTCAGGGTTTTTGGCATTGCCCTATAATGTATTTTGTGACATTATACACTGTTTTGATGATGATACTTTAAATGAGAGCGAATAATGCTGCGCCTATAGAGGTGTCCTATAATGTTGACAATGGGGTATTTTTCCTGAAATTTTTATTAAAAGTCGACATTTTAATTTCAACGCGTTACAATGCTCAATTCCAAATACTATTATAAAAGAAGAACAAATGAGCGAAACAGAAAATTTATGTGACATTATTATTTTTGGTGGGCATGGAGATCTAGCCTTCAGGAAATTGATGCCGGCACTTTACCATCTTGGCAATGACGGATATCTCAACCACCAGAGCCGAATCATTACGGTGACCAGAAGAGATATGAGCAATGAAGAGCATATCGAACTGGTCAAGTTGAAACTTCTGGAGTTTTTAAAAGAGGGTCAATTTGATGAAGAGAGATTTAAAGAGTTTTCAGCGCAGCTTCAAGTCATCACTGTTGATCTTGCGGATGAAGCAAGTTATCAGGGGCTCCAGGAGATGCTGAATATGTGTCCGGATCGTGAGCGGGTGAATTATCTCTCCACTTCGCCTGATTTTTTCGGCGGGATATGCAAGGCACTCAATAGATGGGAGCTTATCACACCGGAGAGTCGTGTCGTACTGGAAAAACCTATCGGGCGCGATCTTGCCTCGTCTAAAGTGATCAATGATGAAGTACTGAAGTACTTTGAAGAGTCTCAGGTCTATCGTATCGATCACTATCTGGGGAAAGATACGGTACAAAATATTATGGCATTG
>Ga0209013_10002930_pt1 | contig 15345 bp, 11 predicted proteins | sample Cruoilmetagenom2_FD_187291 | JGI IMG/M metagenome (GOLD analysis project Ga0209013, IMG submission 187291) | Oil polluted marine microbial communities from Coal Oil Point, Santa Barbara, California, USA - Sample 2 (SPAdes) (version 2) | ecosystem: Environmental > Aquatic > Marine > Oil seeps ... | reverse complement strand
ATTCCTTTACCGGCCTTTATGTCCTGAAGCATCATTTCCTTTAGAAGTTCTGACTTTCCGACACCCGTTGCACCAATGATATACATATGACGCCTTCTGTCATCATCAGTAATATAGACTGGCCTTTTAACGCCCCTATAAGTACTTTCCCCAAGATATAGTCCCTCCTCTGGTATCTCTGTTGGGGCAGGTGCAGTTTTAGCATTTAGCCAATCAATATGTGGTGTTTCGACTTGTTTGTTGGGAAAATGAAAAATAGTAGCAAGTTCTTCAGAATTTAAAACTGATACCCTATTACCCATTAAGTGAAACATCGGTTGATAGCGGTAGATGAAATCTTCAACAAACGATGCTTTATGTCTTACTTTTCTTCCTCCCAAACCATTAAACTCACTAGAAAATTGCTCCAGCGCACCTGATAAGTTGGCAAGATGACCCTTGGCTGATTCTAGTGTTTTTGAAACTACCACTAACCTAATTGAAGTTTCAAAACCGGGTTTGCCAATTTTTGATTCAATTGCCTCCAAAGTTTTTGCTGAAACTGAAAATTTCGCCTTTTCGGGATCTGATTCTTGTTTTTTGGTATTACTTATAAAATGTCTTCCCTCCTTTTGCCAATCAGAGCTAATTGGTGACACGAGTACTTGTATCGCCGCAGCTTCTTCCTCCCCCATTTTCCCCATCACAGAGGTAATTGCAGCCAGTGGATCAGTGGGTAGCTCTTTGAAGGTTTTTATTGGTTGATAACTCTCACTTCTTAATTGCAATGATTTATATGCAACCTTACCCTTTCTATTAAAAATATTATATTCAGGAACTTCAAAAATCTCTGCATCGGGGTAACCCCCATGGATTTGTTTCTCAACTAGATCTTTTAACTTAGTTGGCGTCCAAACGTAAAAAACAATTTCTTCATGTCTTGCTACTATTTCAAATGAAATTGTGGGTTGGTATGAGAATTTTTGTTTCCAACCGCCCTTTTTAATTGAAAAAAGCGATGCAAAGATTTGCTCCATGGCATCAATTTTTATCTCATTATCCCTTGATACTCTTACTTGAAGTAAAACTGAATCAATTGAGGTTTTTTCCCTACCGCGCCATCTGAAAATAGTGTAAACAATAAATCCCACCAAAGCCCCGATCAAAACCAAAAATCCCAAGCCAATTACAATTAGAACTGCTGTATTTATATCAGGCATTTATGTCCTTTCCTGCTATCTTCCAACCAAAATGAATCGCTCTCTGCTTTGTTCTTATCCAAAATTTACTCCACCAAGTAATTGCCTCTTCGGTAGATCCTTTGCTTAACTTAAGTAATTTTGCATCATCGGCAGGTAATGAAATTGCTACAGTTTTTGTTGAGGGAGACGAAGTTAATGGTTGTCCATCATCTCTTTTAACCTGCTTTGTATAATGAACTTTGGTCGCTTTTATCCCTTCTTTGGCTTCGATCTCCTCAGGGATTTCCTGAATCTTAACTACCTCAGGATCAACTGGTTTTTTCTCTGTCTCTACACTGGGCATAATTATTTAATTCTAACAAAATAAGCTAGTAAAATCTTGAAGTAAACTTTCTATTTATCCCTTCCAGAGATCCTCTTTTACTCTGGCTCTTTTATTCTCATCACGCGCCAGTATGAAAAGATAATCAGATAGTCGGTTCAAATAAGAATACAGCTCCACCTTGCCTTTAAACTTTGTTTTTTTACCTGCTGATACCACCATCCTCTCTGCTCTTCTTGCAATTGTTCTTGCAAACATTAAGTGTGTTGATACTTTCGTTCCATTGGGTAATATAAAATTGTTAATAACAGGAAGGCTCTTTTCTATTTTATCAATTTCGCTCTCAAGATAACTTACTTCGCCTTCGGGAAGAGTTAGTTTAGATCCTGCCATAATCGATCCTATTGTCAGTAGGTTTTTCTGTATTCTTTTTATCTTGTCTTTTAAGCCTTTTCTACTGGGTGCCGATATCACAATTCCCAAATAACTATTTAGTTCATCTAATGTCCCAAGAGCAGAAAAAAGTGGAGAATTTTTGGAAACTGAATCACCACTGTTAATTATTTTTGTTTTCCCCTTATCCCCGTTTTTGGTGTAGATACCCATTTAACTAATTATTATAGCCTAAAAAGACTCAGCCGAAGCCGTTAAAATGGTCACTTATATCCCAGACGAACTGGGTTGCCTAAACAAGGCAGGCCGCCACTATATCAGCCTCAGCCAAGTCTCTCTAAACTCTAATATTAAAGTTCACAGGTTGAAAACCCGCATTTTGTACATTTATAGCACTTGTTATCCTTTTTTAATAAAATTTCACAATTGGGGCATTTCATTTTGTTTTTTTTACTGCCAAATTCAAAAACCTGATCTTTTCTGGCTTGATCCCGATAAACCGTGACCCCTTTACAACCTAATTTCCATGCTAAAAGATAAGCTTCCTCAACTTCATTGGTTGTTGTTGTTGAGGGCATATTAATTGTTTTGGTAATGGCATTGTCAGTCCATTTCTGAAAAGCTGCCTGCATTTTTAAATGATCCTTCCAATGAATATCGTGTGCTACTCTAAAGACCTTCCTTAAGTCCTCAGGAATCTCCTTTATTCCCTGAGCACTGCCATGGTTATCAATTATCTTTTGCACCAATCGCTTAGAATAACAACCTCTCTCTTTTAATTTACTTGTGAAGGCCGGAATAATATTTTTAAGCCTCATGCCATCTAAAACATTTTGTTCGTAAGCAAGAGCAAAGTACGGTTCAATTCCAAAAGTGGTCTCACATATTACTGCGTTACCGCTACTGGGAGGGTATGTTATTAAAGCCACATTTCTGGGTTTTCGCTTTCTTCCTGCCCAAATTGAATCTTTAACTAAAGGGAATGGCCCTTTCTCGTTGGCAATCTTGCACGATTGACTAAAAGCAGTTTTATAAATAAATTCTGACACTTTCTCAGCAAGGTCTACTCCTTTTTTACTATCATAGGCAATTCCAAGCGTGCTTAGAGTCTCTGCCCAACCAACACAACCTATTCCCAACCTTCTATGTTCTCTTACTGACCGATCAATTTCTTTTACCGGGAACCAGGAAGCGTCAATAACATTATCCATAAGTCTTACCGCTACCTTAATTACATATCTTAATCTTTCAAAATCAAATTCGCCTTCTTTTATAAATTTAGTGAAGTTAAGATATCCCAAGTTACATGACTCATACGGATAGCACGGAATCTCACCACAAACATTAGTGGCCATAATCGGCCCATTTGCTTTAAGAAGCGGATTGGCTAATTTTGTGCCTTTATTTATTGCTGATAAATTAACTATGCCCGGCTCTCCTGTACTCCAAGCTTTTTGTGCCATTAACTCAAAAATCGATTTTGCTTTTACCGTGTTTACAACTTCACCAGTTTTTGGATTGATTAAATCCCAGTCTTTATCTTTTATAACTGCTTTCATAAATTCATCAGTAATACCAACCGATAAATTAGTTTTTGCTAAATATTCTTCTTGTTGTTTTGCTGAAATGAAGTTAAAAATATCAGGGTGATTAGCATTTAATATCGCCATATTACCACTTTCATACTTGCCTTCTTGTTTGAAAAGACTGGTCATAAAATCAAACATTTCAATCACCTTAACAGTCCCCGCTGCTAAGTTTGGTATTCCGGCAACAATATCTCCCTCTGGTCTTATCTTAGAAAAGTTATATCCACATCCTCCACCATGTTTTTTGATAAGAGTTGATTTATACAAAACACTAAAAATATCATCAATATCATCATTTATTGGAAATACAAAGCAGTTTGCCAGCTGGGGAGTTCTTTTGCCGGCATTAGTTAAAGTTCTTGTTCCTGGCAAAAACTCAAAACTAACCATTATTTTGTAAAACTCCTCATACCATTTTTCTTGATTAGATTTCCCCTTCTCTACTTTAGCTAGAAATCTTGCTGTTCTTTCAATCATTTCTTTGGGAGTTTCAACTGCTTGTCCATTTTCATCCCTTTCAAGATATCTTTGCTTTAAAATATATAGAGTGTTGTATGAAAGACCAATATCATCAACAACTCCCAAAGTAGCTTTATCTTTAAGTAAATGTTTTTTATTTTCCCGGTAACGAATGAATTCTTTTGCGGTTTTAGCATGACCATTTTCAATCAATACCTTCTCAACCATCTCACCCACTTCTGATGTTTTTATTGTCTCCCCGTCCGGATACTTGGTTTGTATAACCACCATTACTTGTTCACCCAAATTATCCGAAAGGTTCTTATCCTTACCCCCCACCTTCTTTGCTGCCAACCAAATGCTGTCAGACATCTTTTGAGGCACAAAATCCTCTCTTCTTCCATTTAATTTCATAACTTGTTTTTGGGATGCTTTTTTTGACATTTTCTTAAATTAACATTCGGAGTGACCACAGCTATAGCACTTAGAACACCCTTCCTCGTATACCAGTGTTCCTCCGCCACAAGAAGGGCATAAGTCAGTTGAAGTTACAATCGTTTCTTTGGTCAAAGACGCAGGCGCGATGTCGGAACTTGAAGCAGGATCCAGAATAATCCGAGAAGATGTTGTTTTTGTTACCTTGTCGTCGTATTTAATATCAAGTTTTTCACTGGCTTGAATCAATTCACCATTGATCCCATTTGCCTGTCTTGCAGCAGTACTTTTATTAAACCCATTTATCTTAAAACTAAAGTGAATTGACAGGGCTGCCGCCACTGCATCCGGTAAAGACAATATTTTGTTGGGACCAAAGCCAACCGATCGTCTTCCCCCAATTCCGGCTAGTTGTATCGCAATTTCTTCAGCTCTTTCTCTTGGTTTTAGGTGTCCTTTAAAACGAAGAGCAGTTGATATTGTTCTCCCCAATGCCTCTGCCATGGCGGTAACGTCACTCCCGGCCTTCCCGACATTAACAAAAAGCTCCAGGGGCTCACCATTTTGGGTCTGATTAATGGTAACAAAAGCACTTCCCACAGGAGTACTCAATTTATATGTAGCACCAACAACCCTTAGAGGCCTGTCAAGCGTGGTTCCGCTTGTTTCTTCAGCCTTTCCATTCTTATTTGTTCCGACATTAAGAACCTGTTTGTCCCTACAACCATCTCTAAAAACTGTTACTCCTTTACACCCTGTATCCCATGCCAACAAATATGCTTTCCCGACATCCTTTGATGTGGCGCCGTTTTTTAAATTAACGGTCTTACTAACCGCATTTTCAGTATATCTTTGAAAAGCGGCTTGCATTTTTATATGCCAGGGATATTTAATTTCGTGGGCTGTGATAAAAGCCTTTTTAATATCATCCGGAATTTCATCAATATCAGCCAAAATTCCCTTGTCAAGCACTTTCTTTTTTATATCCTCTGACCAAACCCCACGTTTTTCAGCTATTTTTTCGAAACTTGGATTTATAAAAGTCATTTCTCGATCCAATTTCTCATCTTTTACGACATGCCTGTAAGCAATTGCGTAAAGCGGCTCAATCCCACTTGAGAAACCAGCAATAATTGATATTGAACCGGTTGGTGCAATGGTGGTTACAGTACTATTTCTTCTTCTTTTGCCCTTTTTAAAAATACTCTCGGACCATAAAGGAAAAACGCCTCGCTCTTTTGCCAGATCAATGCTTTTTTCCTCAGCTGTGTTTTGAATAAACTTCATAAGCTTGCCGGCAAGTTTTAAAGCCTCTTCGCTATCATATGCAATTCCCAGCTCGGCTAACATATCTGCCCACCCACCAATTCCAAGACCAATTCTCCTTATCGAAAGAACAGTATTTCTTATTTGCTCTAAAGGATAAGGATTCACCTCAATAACACTATCTAAAAATCCTACAGAGATCTTGACTACGCGTTCCAACTTTTCCCAATCAACAGCCACTTTCCCGTTTGTAGCTTTAATAAAACGAGGTAAAAATATACTTCCTAAATTGCACGCATCAAAGGGATACAATTCTTGTTCTCCACATGGATTTGTAGCCTCAATCGGCCCTAATTTTGGTACAGGATTTGATGTTCCTTTGTTTCTTCTGTCAATAAAAACAACACCCGGATCACCTGTTTTCCAAGCTGCTTCTTGAATCTCCTTGAAAACTTTTCTGGCGGATAGTTTTCCAGCTTTTTTACCATATTTAGGATCTATAAGATCATACTTTTTATTCTTCCTATAAGCTTTCATAAACTTATCAGTTATTGCAACGGAGATATTGAAATTAGTAATTCTTCCGTCTTTTTTACAATGAATGAATTTTAAAATATCGGGATGGTCAACTCTTAATATGCCCATATTAGCACCCCTTCTTTTTCCGCCTTGTTTAATCTCATTGGTTGCAGCATCAAATATTCTCATAAAAGATACTGGTCCGGATGCCGTTCCCCCACTTGATTTAACTATTGATCCCTCAGGCCTCAGTCTTGAAAAAGAAAATCCCGTTCCTCCACCGGTTTGATGAATGAGAGCCTGATATTTTATAGCATCAAATATCCCAACCAAAGAATCGTCAACCGGTAAAACAAAACATGCCGAATATTGCATTCCGTTTTTAATACCTGCGTTCATTAAGGTTGGAGAGTTCGGTAAAAATTCTCTTGCCACCAAAATTTTATAATATTCCTCGGCTAATTTTTTTACTTCACGTTTACCCTTCCCCCAAAGCACTTCACTACTTGCCACTTCCCATGCCACCCTCCAACACATCATCTCCGGTGTTTCAATTACTTTGCCCTTAGCATCTCTCCCCAGATACCGTTCATTCAAAATTCGAAGAGACTGTTTTGTCCAATCACCCTTTGGTAAACCTTTTGGCATGCCGGGACGCTTTCCAAGTTTTTTATCTATCTTATTAATTACTTCCTCAAGGGAAGTAAATTTATGATTTGCTACTTTCTTTTTCATTTAATTGCTTTTTCAAAATCACCCAAATCATCAAACTCCAGATAAACACTGGCGAAACGAAGCCAGGCTACTTTATCTATTTTTTTGAGTCGCTTTATAACCGCTTGCCCAATTATTTTTGTCGGTACCTCTTCCTTTTCCATCCTAAGCATCTCCCTTTCAATCTCATCAACAATATCGTTAACCAACTCTATCGAAACCGGTCTTTTTTCAACCGCTCTTGTGATTCCCTTTTTAATCTTTTCTTTTTCAAACATTTCCCTTTTTCCATCTTTTTTAATAACCCAAAGAAAGCCTTCTTTTACTCTTTCATATGTCGTAAAACGCTTACCACATTTATTACACTCACGCCTTCTTCTTACTGCGCTTTCTTCTTCTGATGATCTTGACTCAAGTACTTGAGTATCGTCTTTATTACAAAAAGGACATTTCATAGATGAAAAGGAAAAACACTAGTCCTAGTAAATACAAAGTAACTTTAACACTACTCATAGTGTTGTCAACTGGTAACAAATGGGTCAAATAAGATCATCCCCAACCTGGCTTAGCTATGAATATTATTGTTTGAATACCCAACTTTTATTTTTACTGGCTCACTTGCGGAAAAAGAAAGTGCACGGGTGTTTATTAAAGAAGAATTAATTGATTCAAAAGAAGTCAACTATTCCCCATTAAAGGGGTTTTTAGGAACTGGCTTTCCTTCGCGACTTAGTAGCATTGCTTTTTCATTGTATGCGGTTTTTGCATAATTTTCGATTTCATTTATTTTTGGTTTAGCATCCTCCGGAGCCAAAAATTCAATCTGTTTTATTGCTTGCCGATGTTTCAAGGCCGCAAGAGTTAATCTTCTTATCAGCTCATCTGTATTTAATCCTGCCTCCCTGGAATTCTGCTCTATCCGACATGCTTTTTCAAAATATTTTTGAGATTTTGTTAAAGTTGTATATCCAAGTTCCGGATTATCTTTCTCAAAAAGAATCTTTGCCGACCCAAGGCGTTTATCAGCAAATAAAAGGTTTAATTCTGCCTTTTTAATTGGATCTGTTGTCACAAAAAGCCAGATTTTATCTCTTAATGCCTTAACAGGCCAAAGAGGGTGATTGGGTAAAACTGATCCGGGATGAGCAAAATAATAATCTATTTCAATGCCGCCTATCTCCTCACTTTCTCTTTGAATTTCTTCTTTTGTATAGTCTGCATAAATATTAGAAAATGAATGTCTAACCGATGCGCTTCGAAGTACTGAAATGAAAAGAATTAAAAAGGCAAAAGCGATAGTTGTAAAAATGACAATGAGACGTTTAATCATTTTGGTTAGTTGACTTTCTATTATACGCCACCGCATCAAATTTCTTGTACAAACTATTGCAAATATGCCAATAACTGAAGATTATTTAAGCTATTATCTAAACAGGATAATGGGCCATTCCCACATAACATGAAGAAGAATTGAGGAAAAAACATTTTTAGTTCTTGCAAAAACAAAGGCTGCTCCGATACCAAAAAGCGTTGTTAAAAGAAGATATATCAAACTTGCTGAAAAACTTAATTTCCAAACAAATATTGACACCGGTACATGGATCAGCGCCCAAATAATGCTGGTAGAAAGATTGGCAACCAATTCATTATCAATTGCATACCAAACTCTATTAAAAAGATATCCTCTGAAAGTTATTTCCTCGGTGAATGCCGTTGCAAAAGATAAACCCAGTGCGGTAAAGAAAGGCAGATTTCCAATATTGGCCGCAAAACTAAAACTCTGATATTTGAGATAATTAATTAATAAGGCTTCTGCTAAAAACAATATTCCCAAAGCAAGCGATAAATAGACAGCAGGAAAAAGATTTTTCTTGGTTATTCCAACAGATGCCAAACCTCCACCTTCTTTTCTGACCAAGTAGACAACGGGTAATAACCACAAGATTGGCTTTATCACAAGCTCTTCAATCTCATCAGGTAGTTTTACCAAAAAGCGATAAAAACCCCAGACAATTAAAAGATAGGTTGCCAAGATGGTTGCATGCTTTAGAGCTTGAAGTTTTTTTGCACTAATATTTTTGGTCATCTTTATTTATATTTTACATTCTTTATAGAGCAAATCCATGGCGGAAAGAATTTGCATTATCTTTTCCCTTGCTTGTGCTAAATTCACATTTCTTTTTCCCTCTTTTGGAAACCAATGAAAAAGGATGTTGCGACACTCCTTCCACGTCTTCCAAAGTTCATCGGCGGTTGCACTTCCATTACAATAAGCAACCAATCTATCATATACACCTTCTTTTTCTCGGTAACGCTTGTCAAGATCAGGATTAAGGGCCTTCCCTACTCTAAAGCGCCTACCCATAAACTGCCTCTCAGTCATAAAGCCTAGTTTTAAAAAAACGATTTTTAAAAAACCTTCATATGCTTTGGCTGCAGGAAAAACACAAAAAGAATAGTCACTAAAATGTCTCTCCCAATTCCCAGACTTCTCAATTAATAAAACTGATTCTTTTAGAAGTTCCTGAAGACCATTGTCCAAATCGCTCCACCACACTCTTTTTTCCAAATTAAAATCACTCATTAGTTTATTTTATGCTAAGAGCTACAGATATAACAGTCTCATTTAATTCTTTCGTTATACCAATAAAGCCTACCGTACTATCTCTTCTAATACTTGCTGTGTATGATTCCGGGTTTTCGGAAGCCAATGTAACTTCCCAGCCACTTCCAACAAGCTCTTTCTTGTAATAGCGAGTTACTTCGCCAATTCCATCACTTGTCTCAAAAGCAATAGCAATGCCTGCTCCCTCCCCATCTTTCTCAGTCCACGATTCTTTAATCACAACCCCTGGATATATAGGGAAACTATCCGGAAAATCATTAGGAATTACTCCTTGAGATAATTGATTTTCCACTTTTATATCAAGTTCTTCCTCCTCTTTGACATCATGACCGCGATTGTAAACCACATATAAAAAAACGCCTATCAATATTACAAATAATGAAAAGGCAACAATTATCAATAAACCTTTTGATTGACTTTTTTCCTTTACTTTTCTATCCTTTTTGTTTGTAGTCGCCATAATAAAAATGGTAGGTATATACTGATATAATCTATTTTATAATGTCAAAGACTAAAAAATCCAAAAAGGTCAAAAGGTTTAGTAAATTCTTTACAAGAAAACGGATAAAAGCCATTGTATTTTTTGTTCCCATTATTATTGTTTTGACCTGGCTTTTCTGGGGATTGCCTTTACCCACAAACTTATCTTCTAAAAACATACCTGTCTCAACTAAGCTCTATGACCGAAACGGGAAGTTGATATATGAAATCTATACCGATCAAAGAAGAACCCCAATTGAGCTTAGTGAATTGCCTGTTTATGCTCTTAATTCCACCATTGCGATTGAGGATAAGGATTTCTACAAACACTACGGATATTCATTGCCTGGTATGACAAGGGCTGTTTATAACATCATATTAAAACAAAAACTTCAAGGAGGATCTACTCTTACCCAACAATTAGTTAAAAATGCTCTTTTATCATCTGATAGAACTGTAAGAAGAAAGGCAAGAGAGTTTTTGCTGTCGATGGTAGTTGAGACAATTTATAGTAAAGATCAAATACTTGAGATGTATCTTAATCAAATTCCTTACGGTTCAACTGCATACGGAATTGAGGCTGCAAGCGAGCTATATTTTGATAAATCAGCAAAAGATTTAAGTTTAGCAGAGGCAGCTCTTTTGGCAGGCCTGCCGGCTGCACCAACTAAATTCTCCCCCTTTGGGGTCCATCCAGAATACGCAAAAGGAAGACAAGAAGTGGTACTTGGACGGATGGTTGGGGACGGATATATTACCCAAGAAGAGGCGGATATCGCAAAGGGTGAAGAACTAAGCTTTGCCAAACCACAAAGCTCAAAGGCAACACATTTTGCCCTGTGGGTAAAAGAAGTTTTGGCTGAAAAGTATGGTGAAAAAATGGTGGAGCAGGGTGGATTAAGAGTTACTACCACCCTTGATCTTGAACTTCAGGAATTTGCCGAGGCGGCTGTCGCAACAGAGGTTGCAGAACTGGCACAGTACAACGTTAAAAATGGAGCCGCGTTAGTAACAAGGCCTGAATCAGGTGAAATCCTCGCCATGGTTGGATCGAAAGACTACTATGCCGAAGACGAGGATGGTAAAGTTAACATTATCTTTGCCAATAGACAACCCGGATCGTCAATAAAACCGCTAAATTACGCTCTCGCACTGAAGGACAAAAAGATAACGTTAGCAACACCGCTTGCCGATCTTCCTACCTGTTTTTCAACCGTAGGACAACCTCTGTATTGCCCTAGAAACTATGATGGGCAGTTTCATGGTGCAGTGCAGACAAGATTTGCACTTGGCAGTTCATACAATATCCCAGCTGTCAGAGTTTTGGCATTAAATGGAATTGAAAACTTTGTTGATTTTGCAACTCTTTTGGGAATTACTACCTTTACCGATCCATCAAATTACGGCTTATCATTAACTTTAGGGGGCGGTGAAGTAAAACCGTATGACATGGCAGTAGCTTTTGGTGTTTTAGCCAACCAGGGCATTAAAGTTCCTTTAATATCAATTCTTAAAGTTGAAAATTGGAAAGGAAATGTGCTTGAGGAGATTAAAGTTGACGAGATTGAAGGAGACAGAGTATTGGATCTTGAAATACCATTTTTAATATCCCATGTTCTGCATGACAATAACGCCAGAGCCCCAGCCTTTGGCACAGGATCACTTCTAAATGTTCGTGACCATCCTGAGGTCTCGGTTAAAACAGGTACTACTAATGATAGACGTGACAATTGGACTATTGGTTATACCGCACATATCCTGGCTCTTTCTTGGGTGGGAAACAATGATAACACCCCCATGGGAGCAGCTGTTTCTGGTGTATCGGGAGCATCACCCATCTGGAATACAATTATAAAAGAGGCACTTGATCGAGCCGAAGAAGGAAAGTTTAACAAAAATGATGAGGATCACGCCTGGCCATCACAACCTGAAAGCGTATACGGAATAAACATCTGCTCAACTACGGGTAAGCTGCCTGAGGAAGACCCAACTTGTCCAATCAGATTTGAGTACTTTCTGGCGAATACCGTTGGGATCGGATCAGCGGCAGGCAGGCGCGACACCCCTATTGATAAAACCACAGGAGCACTTGCCAATGAAAATACTCCTCTTGAAAATATTGAAATGCAAAATCACTTTATCCTATACGATCCTTTAGGTACTCCTTATTGTTACGATTGTATTGTTGCAACTCAATCGGCATCAATAAGATATCCTCTCACATCAACAAAACTCCCTGAAATTAACGGAGATTAAAAACATAATAGTTTAGAAAGATCTATTACTATATAATCTGATTTTCTTTTTTGTACTTTCCATACTATAGTATAATAGTTTATAATACCCCCAGTGGCCAAAAGTCTTAAGAGAAACACTAATGATATCCATGCCCAAAAATTAGTTGATAGGGGCCTTATTCAGGCAAAAAAGGTCCTTTCTACTATTGGAAAACCCTTCTACTACATCTTAAGTTCCGTGGTGATTGCCATTCTTTTTATTCTATATATTACAGGACATATCGTTAGAGTACTAATAACTACATTTTTCAAAGGAATTATTAAACTTATATTAATTATTCCGCTTTCAATAAAATATTTAATCTTCCTTTTCAAGAACAAAAAAATTAAGACGGGTCAAAGAATATCCGAAAAAGTACTGGCCTTTAAAACTTTTCTCAAAAGACTAAGATACAAACGACAACTTTCTTTATTGAAACTTCCCAAAATCCCCACACTAAAAAAAGTAGGTCTACCGCAATTTACACCCAGGAAATCTTTAAGATTTGCACTTATTGGTATTTTAATTCTAATCCCTGCACTTTTTATATTTATCATCTTTGTTGCACTTCCCTCTCCCAACGAACTTGTTACCAGAGATCAGAAAGTCTCTACCAAAATATATGATCGAAATGGAATTCTGCTTTTTAATATTTACAAAGACAAAAACAGAAGTTTAGTAGAACTTGAGGACATTCCCCTTCACGTTCGCTATGCCACCATTGCAGCCGAGGATGCCGAGTTCTACTCCCATCCCGGATTTTCTGTTAAGGGAATTGTAAGAGCTGTGGTTAAAAACGTGTCAGAAGGAAAAATATCAGGCGGCTCGACCATTACCCAACAGCTTGTAAAAAACGCTCTTTTAACACCTGAGAAAACACTAACCAGAAAGGCAAAAGAAATAGTTTTGGCAATACGAGTCGAGATTCAGTTTACCAAAGATGAAATCTTGGAAATGTATCTTAATGAAGTCCCATACGGTGGTACTGCATATGGCATTCAAGAAGCGTCAAGGCTTTATTTTGACAAAGATGTTAATAAGCTTACTCTTGGTGAAGCCGCCCTTTTAGTGGGCCTTCCTAAAAGCCCAACAAAATTTTCCCCCTTCGGAACCAACCCAGATTTGACCAAGTCAAGACAAATTGATGTTCTTCATCTTATGCGTATTAACGGCTATATCTCAGAGGAACAAGAAGAAAAAGCTTTAAATGAAAACATCCACTTTGCTGCCAATGAAATTGATATTAAAGCACCTCACTTTGTGATGTATACAAAAGAAATTCTTGAAAACCAGTTCGGTAAAGAGGTAGTTGAAACGGGGGGTTTAAAAGTAATAACCACCCTGGATTACAAAATCCAAGCCTTAGCTGAAAAGGTAGTTTATGAGGAACTTGAGAGTTTGAAAGGTTTAAATGTTACCAATGGCGGGGTTATTGTGTTAGATCCAAAAACAGGTGAAATACTGGCCATGGTGGGATCAAAAAACTACTTTGATAGGGAAAACGACGGCAATGTCAATGTAACACTGGCACTAAGACAACCCGGATCATCAATAAAGGTTGTCAATTATGCCTATGCACTATCTAGCATGTATACCCCTGCCAGTATTCTTTCTGATACCCCAATATCCTATACTGCTCAAGGACAACCCACTTACACACCTAGAAATTATGATGGTGAATTCAGAGGAAATCTCACTTTAAGAAATGCCTTTGCCGAATCAAGAAATGTTCCAGCGGTAAAAATACTAGCCTCATATGGAGTTAATAATATGATTGAGCAAGGCAAGAAAATGGGTATCACAACCTGGGAGGACAAGAACCGATTTGGTTTGTCACTAACTTTAGGTGGTGGGGAGGTAAAACTTATTGAACTGGCTCAAGTATATGCAACCATTGCCAACTCAGGCAAAAAGGCAAAAACTAAAAGTATTCTTTTTGCTACCAATTCAAGAGGTAAGGTTTTAGTTGATAATACCTGTGAGACCGAGATCGAAGAAGAAAAAGAAGAAAAGATTGAACTGGCTGGTATTGAAGTTGGTGCTGAGAAAGAAATAAGCCGAATTGGGAAGATGGAAAAAGAAGAACTTTGCAAGGCCGAAGAGGTAGTTGATCCAAGGGTTGCATATCTAATTACTGACATCTTAAAAGATAATGATGCTCGCTCCCCTGCTTTCGGAAGCCATTCACAACTGGTTATTCCAGGCCATACCGAGGTAGCTGTAAAAACAGGAACCAGCAATAACTTAAGAGATAATTTAACAATTGGTTACAACCAAGACTATCTTGTTGCGGTTTGGGTAGGAAATAATGACAACACCCCCATGAGCCGGGTTGCATCGGGTATTACTGGTGCATCGCCAATATTCAATAAAGTCATGACTGCAATCCTTTTTGAAAAAGAAAATCATGACTGGGCTGTCCCATCTGGTTTAGTTAAAGCACCAATTTGTACTCTCACCGGGACTCTAACTTGTGATGGGTGCCCAACAAAAATAGAGTGGTTTTTAGAAGAAAATGTTCCAACACAACACTGCAGTCCCGAACACGTTAAAGGTTTAAAAGAGATAAAACCAGAACCCCAAATATTAGAATCTGCAGCCAGTACTGAAAGGCGCTAAGACAATAAGTTAGTTTGATACCCAAGTAGAAAAGATTGATCTTGAAAGCTCAGGAAAAACCTCGTCTGCTTCATTCTCAATTACTCCTTTACTCATTATTACCAAGACAAAAGGTTTCTCGTAATAAATAACACCGCCATCATTAACCACATGGATTTCTCTCCCGAACTTATGTGCAACGCGAACATTTTCAGGAATACCGGCTGCCATCCATAATTCATAAATAGTATCAGTTAAAAAGCCAAGCATTTCTTCACTATCCTGCCTGGTAAGGACACTGCTTTGATAGAGATTATCAAAAAAAGTCCCAATATCCTCAAGCGTTGTTTCATTCGTCTCTAAATAAGTATTCTCCATCCCAAATTCACTAATTACTTCCTTAATTACCTCATCTCCTAAAAGATTTCTAGCAACGTTAAAGGAAGTATTATCTGACTGCTTTCCCATAAGGCCGATAAGATCGCG
>Ga0209013_10002929_pt1 | contig 15347 bp, 16 predicted proteins | sample Cruoilmetagenom2_FD_187291 | JGI IMG/M metagenome (GOLD analysis project Ga0209013, IMG submission 187291) | Oil polluted marine microbial communities from Coal Oil Point, Santa Barbara, California, USA - Sample 2 (SPAdes) (version 2) | ecosystem: Environmental > Aquatic > Marine > Oil seeps ... | reverse complement strand
GTCTGGGTGATGGATGGCTACCGCGATATCCGCGATGTGCCATCGTCCGAAATCAGCAGTGAAACGCGGTTACGCATTCACCGCGTGACGATGGAGGGTGTGCCGGAACTGCTCCCCGGCGCCCGGGATTTTGTTCAGGCACTGGCCTATCCCCGCTTTTACCTGGATTTCGAGACCATTGGCCCGGCGATCCCGGTATGGGCGGGAACCCGGCCCTACCAGGCGCTGCCCTTCCAGTGGTCCTGCCACATCGAGCGGGCGCCCGGTGTGATGGAGCATGCGGAATTCCTGAATTTGTCTGGTGAGCCGCCCATGCGAGCCCTGGCCGAACAGATGATCGCGGATTTGGAGACCGAAGGGCCGATATTGATGTACACCAGCTACGAACGCGGCGTCATTCAAGGGCTGGCCGGGATGTTCCCGGACCTGGCTGGCGCACTTCAGGCTATTGAAACCCGCCTGGTCGATCTTCACCCCGTCACCAGGGTCAATTACTACCACCCGGACATGCTTGGCTCCTGGTCGATCAAGGCCGTGTTACCGACCATCGCGCCTGATATGGATTACGCAGAGTTGGAAGGCATCCAGGAAGGCACCGAGGCTTCAGCGGGCTACCTGGAGGCGATCTCCCGGGAAACCAGCACCAGGCGCAAAGAGGAAATCCGGCAGAACCTGCTCACGTACTGCAAGCACGACACCGAGGCGATGGTGCGTCTGGTGCATTTTTTTGAAACTGGATCCAAATAGTCAGTGGTATTCTTACTCTCGTGACTTAATCGCCTGGTGTCTTCCAGTACAGAGGCTCCTTTTGCTGACACGGGGTTGCCCAATGCTTGATACTTCATGAAACAAAGTTAAATACACCATAATTTTTCGCTAAACTCCGGATTACGCTTGACACGGTGTTATCCAATGCCCGATACTTCGTGAAATAAAGTTAAATACACCATGAACTTTCACTTCGACGAAATGATCAGCTCCCCCGGTCGCCTGGGCATCCTGGCCACGCTCGTGCCGGGCGTACCCGTCTCCTTCACGGAGTTGAAGGCCGCAGCAAGTCTGTCCGACGGCAACCTGCATGCGCAGACCCGCAAGCTGGCCGAAGTGGGTTACATAGAAATCAGCAAGATCGTGAAAGGCCGGCGTTCAGTGACCGAGTTTCGTATCACCGAGCTGGGGAGCGAGCGCTTTAGACTTCATGTTATGAAGTTACAGAAAGTCCTCGACGCTGGGGCAGGCGCCAGGCAACGCGCGCAGCGCTCCGTGCGACCTGATGATTCGGCGGTATGGACATGACGCGCTCGAAAAGAATCGCGCTCGGCGCCGATCACGGTGGCTTTGACCTGAAAGCTGTGCTGGCAGACCATTTACAGAAGGCCGGGCACCAGGTGGAGGACGTTGGTACTTCATCCTGTGAAGCTGTCGACTATCCGGTCTTCGCCCGTGCGGTCGCAGAAGCTGTGGTGCAGGGTAGGGCCGACGTAGGCATCATGATTGACGGTGCCGGCATCGGTTCATGCATGGTGGCAAACAAGGTACCGGGTGTGCGGGCGGCACTCGCTTATGATCTGTCGAGCGCGCGCAACAGCCGCGAGCACAACGATGCCAACGTACTGACCCTGGGCGCTGGTTTGATCGGTGCCGGGCTCGCGGAGCAGATCATCGATGTCTGGCTGAGTACTGAATGCACGGAGCCTCGCCATTTGAACCGGGTTGCGATGTTCGGTGAGGAGATCGAGGACCTGAGCCTGTCCGATCAGGACATTGAACGGGTCGTGACCCGGCTGCACCAGATCCTTGGTTCAATAACGAGTGCGGAGCCAACCGGCGTCTGTGTTGGTGACAACCCCGAGGCAGCCCGGGAGTTTGTGCGACTGGGCGCCACCGGGTTGACCAGCGTCGCTCCGGCGGAGCGGCCGGGAAGCATCCCCGGAGACCTGGCGCGTTACATCGACCACACCTTACTCAAGCCCAACGCGACTGAGGATCAGATTCGCACCCTCTGCGCCGAGGCCCTTGAGTTTAATTTCCGTTCGGTGTGCGTGAACCCGACCTGGGTGTCGCTAGCGGCCGAACTGCTGCGCGGCAGTGAGGTGCTCACCTGCACGGTCGTCGGTTTCCCGCTCGGCGCCAATGAGCCCGCGATCAAGGCCATAGAAGCGCGTCGCGCTATTCGCAATGGCGCCCGCGAGATCGATATGGTGATAAACATCGGCGCGCTCAAAGGCGGCGACGATGCGCTCGTGCTTCGTGACATCCGGGCCGTGGTCGAGGATTGTGTCGATGGCAATGCGGTATGCAAGGTCATCCTGGAAACAGCGCTCCTGACCGACGAAGAAAAGCGGCGTGCCTCGAAGATCGCGCGAGCCGCCCGCGCCCACTTCGTCAAGACATCCACCGGTTTCTCGACCGGCGGCGCCACAGTGAGCGATGTGGCACTTATGGCCGGAGTTGTACGCGGCGCAGGCATGGAGGTCAAGGCCTCCGGTGGCATCAGTTCCTATAGCGATGCCAGGGCCATGATCGAAGCGGGAGCCACCCGCCTGGGTGCGAGCGCCAGCATTGGTATCGTGCGGGAAGCAAAATTGACAAGCGTTAGCGCTTGAGGAGTTCTACCGATGGTCGATCTGAGAGCTTACGTTTTTCTGGACTCATTGCAGCCGCAATTCGCCTCCTTCCAGGCGACGATCTCGAAGGGTTACCTGCCCAAAGTGGGTCAGGCGAGTCTTTTCGTGGAAATCGCCCCCGGCATGGCAATCAACCAAATCCTTGACGTTGCGCTCAAGTCGACGGATGTCACGGCGGGAATGCAGATCGTTGAGCGGCACTACGGCATGCTCGAGGTGCATTCCGAAAGCCAGGCCGATGTCCGGCAGGCCGGGCAGGCGATTCTCGACTCCCTGGGACTTCAGGAACAGGACCGCCACAAGCCGCGAGTTGTCGCCAACCAGGTGGTGCGTCACCTCGAAGACACCCAGACCATGCTGATCAACCGCTTCCGCCACGGCAACATGATCCTCGCCGGCCAGACGCTGTTCGTGCTCGAAGTCGAACCGGCGGCCTATGCCGCACTGGCAGCCAACGAGGCCGAAAAGGCAGCAGATATCAATATCCTCGAAGTGCGCGCCGTGGGCAGTTTTGGACGTGTCTATATCGGCGGCGAGGAACGGGACGTAGTGGTTGCCCACGAAGCGGCAACGCAGGCAATCAAGGCGGTCACAGGCAAGGCGACAAAGAAATAGTTGCATGGGAGTTTTGCATAGTTTAACCGGGGCTCAAGGGCCCGATTCGCGAGGAGCAAGGCAATGTCAGAAGCATTAGGAATGATCGAATGCCGGAGTTTTCCGGCCATGGTGGAGGCGGCCGACGCAATGGTCAAAGCAGCCAAGGTCGAGCTGGTCAGTTACGAGAAAACGGGCGGCGGCTATACAACCGCAGTGGTGCGGGGCGACGTCGCGGCCGTAAGGGCGGCCTGTGACGCGGGACGAACCGCGGGTGCCCGCGTCGGCGACGTGGTTGCTGTGCATGTGATCGCACGCCCTCACAGCGGTGTCGACATGACGATCCCCCTGGGCCGCGACCCCGAAACGGCGAAGAAGTAGTGGCCGCAGGAACGGTGCTGCCGTGAAACTCGCGAAAGTGCTGGGCACTGTCGTCGCCACCGAAAAGGACCCCAAGCTCGTCGGTCTGAGATTCCTGATGCTGGGTCTCTGGGGGTACGACAACAAGCCTGAAGGCGGCTCGGTAGTGGCGGTAGACGCCGTCGGTGCCGGCGTCGGCGAAATGGTGCTCTTCGCCAGCGGTTCTTCTGCCCGCCAAACCGAGCGCACCGACAAAAAACCGGTTGACGCAGTGGTCATGGCAATCGTCGACAGCTGGGAAATAGAAGGCGACGAGAAATACCGCAAGGGGGAGACTGACGCATGAGCCGTCCGGGCGGGAACACCGGCCTCCCTAACCCGCATATTGCACCAGTCGGCCTCGGGCCACCAGGTAAGCAATGAAATACCGGAAAAAGATGACTTTTTTATTAACAAACTCAACAATACAGTTTTTCCCTGACCCGAGTCCTATCCCGGCCCTGTCTTGTCCATACACGCCTGGACTAGAGCTTCCTTCCACCCATAGCTACGGCTATGGGTGTCAGTCCAGCCCGGCGCCCAGCCGCGCCTGTCCTTCGCCATCATCCGGGACACTGGTGCAACATGCGGGTTAGCGACCAGCAGGTGGATGCCATCGCCACGCGCCTTGCCAAACGCCTCTCGGCGCCACCGGCTGCACAATTGAATGTCACCGCGGCAAATGTCGCTGCGGCACGCAGCGCGCCGGCCATAGCTCCTCGCGATGCATGTGGCGAAGGGGTTTTTGCCACGGTGGACGATGCCGTCGAGGCGGCCGGCGTTGCCTTCCGTGAACTGGACGGCATGTCGCTCGAAGGACGGCAGAAGATCATTGCCTCTATTCGCGAATCGATGTTCGAGCACGCTGAGGAACTCGCGCGCCAGGCGCAAAACGAAACCGGCCTGGGACGAGTTGAGCACAAAGTAATCAAGAACCGCCTGGTAACGCGCAAGACCTCCGGAACGGAGGTGCTCACGCCTCATGCTGTCACCGGGGATAACGGTCTGACGCTTACCGAATACGCGCCCTACGGTGTGATTGGCGCCATCACGCCGACGACCAATCCGACCTCCACCATTATCTGCAACACCATCGCCATGCTCTCGGCGGGCAATAGCATCGTCTTCAATGTGCACCCGAACGCCCGTGAGTGTTCCATGGCCAATGTTCGCCTCTTGCACCGCGCAATCATTCGGGGTGGCGGCCCGGCCAACCTGGTTACCACCGTGGCTGAGCCGACAATCGAATCCGCGCAGGTGCTCATGGGCCACGAGGGTGTCCGTCTCCTCGCAGTGACCGGTGGTAGCGGCGTGGTGCGCCAGGCGATGACGAGTGGCAAGCGCGCCATCTGTGCGGGCCCCGGTAACCCACCGGTGGTGGTCGATGCAACGGCCGACCTCGAGCACGCCGCCCGCAACATCATCGCTGGCGCCTCGTTTGACAATAACATCGTGTGCGTAGACGAAAAGGAAGTCATCGCTGTCGAGAGCATCGTCGAGGAACTGTTGCAGCAAATGAGTCGGTTTGGTGCCTACCTCCTGACTGAGGGCGAGCTCCACCGAGTGGAACAGGCGATATTCAGCGAGCAGCGCGGACCGCGGCGGCGTGCGGTGGTTGAGAAAGACCTCATCGGTAGGAACGCGAACGAGATCCTAGCACGGGCCGGTATCTCATGTAGTGGTGACCCGCCACTTCTGCTTGCGCGAGTGCCGAATGACCATCCCCTGGTCTGGACCGAGCAGATGATGCCGGTGCTGCCGATCACTTCGGTACCCGATGTCGATCAAGGCATCGAACTGGCCAAGGAAGCCGAACACGGCTTCGGCCACTCGGCCGGCATGTACTCGCGCGATATCGATGCGCTGAGTCGTATGGCGCGCACCATCAACACCAGCATCTTCACCAAGAATGGACCGTTCTTTGCCGGTCTCGGCGAAGGGGGGGAAGGTTATACAAGTTTCACCATAGCCAGCCCCACGGGTGAGGGCCTCACTGGGCCGGTCGCCTTCAGTCGGTTGCGGCGCTGCGTCCTGGTCGATCACTTCCGTATCGTCTGAGGCGCAAGGTGCAGAAAAAGAGACGACACGGAGCCATGGCCTTACTGGAATTCGAGACCATCGCCGCCGGCGTTCTGGCGAGTGACCTCATGGTCAAACGGTCGCCCATCGCATTGCTGCGGTGCGGAACGATCCACCCGGGTCGATTCCTGATCCTTATCGGAGGCAGTGTTGCCAGCACCCAGGAGGCTTATGCGGCCGGAATGCAGCTGGGTGAGACCGAGCGCTCTATGAGCGGCAGCGTATTCCTCGGCGACGTTCACCCGTCCCTGCATGACGCGGTTCTCGGCACGCGCCGGGACCTTGCGGGTGACGCATTGGCGGTGGTGGAAACGCGCTCCTCCCCGGCACTGCTGGCCGCTGTGGATGCCGCTGTCAAGAGCACCCCCGTTATGCTCTGCGAGGTTCGCCTGGGCGATGACCTGGGCGGCCACGCGCTGGCTTTGATGAGTGGCGATCTGTCCGATGCCGAGACCGCGCTCGAGATCTGCACCGATCGGGCCGGGGACCAGCTTCTCGCCCGGACACTGTTGCCACGACTCGATCCTAACCTGCGCTCGCTCCTCGACCAGGGCACGCGTTTTGGTCTGTGCCCGGCCTTTGAGCCCGTCGGCGCTGAATATCCTGAGGAGGTTGCATGCTCCTGGGACGCGTAATAGGAACCGTGGTTCCGGCGGTGCTGGTGGACGAGCTGTCCGCCACACCGCTGCTCTGGATCCAGCCACTCGACCGTGAGGGTCAACCCGATGGCAAGCCGCTCGTCTGCGCCGACGGCACCCGCATGGCAGGGCCCGGACAGATGATCTACTGGGTGGCCAGCCGCGAGGCCGCGCTCACACTCGATCCGTGGTTCGTTCCGGTCGACGACGCCATCGTCGGCCTGGTCGACGAGGTGAGGAACTATCCCCCCATGGATCTGGACTAGGGAGCCTTGGCCTGATGATCCTCGCCCGCGTCACTGGCAGCGTCGTTTCGACCATCCATCACCCCATCGTCGATGGTCGCAAGCTGCTCCTTGCCGAGCGACTCGACGAGACCGGGAAACCCACGGGCGGCTATCTCATCGCCATGGATGCCATCGGTGCCGGCAAGGGTGAGACTGTCCTGGTCCTCGATGAGGGCAACGGCGCCCGCCAGATACTCGACGACAGCAACGCGCCGGTGCGTTCAATCGTCGTCGGCATTGTCGATGCGGTCGAACTCGAAGAAAAGTAAGAGCAGAAAAAGGGCCGGATACAATTTCGATCAAAAGGCGATAAAATGATCTTCCTCTGTTGAACCCACCAGAAAATACCCCCGGGGAGCCAGGAAACCATGAGCAAATCATCATTATCAGGCAGCTGTCTTTGTGGCGCGGTGCGTTACACCGCCACGGGCGAGACGCAGCGCTTCTATCACTGCCATTGCAAGCGTTGCCGCAAAGCCTCGGGCACCGGCCACGCCAGCAACCTTTTCCTGAGTGGAACGCTGGACTGGGAAAGTGGTGAGGATCAGTTAATTGCTTACAAGCCACCGGAGGCAGAGCGGTTCACCAACACATTCTGCCGGATTTGCGGCTCAAGGATGCCGCGCTTTATTGAACATATGGACATGGCTTTCATTCCGGCGGGTTCCCTGGATGAGGAACCGGACCTGGCGCCCCAGGCGAGGATTTTTACCGGATCACGAGCGGCCTGGTCCTGTGAGGGGACGGAATTGCCCGGGTTCAACGAATACCCGACCTGATAGTTGGGCCAGAGTACAAACAATTAGCACCCGGCTGAAAAAGATCTACGCGGAGTTGTCCGATGCCGTAGATAGCCTGAGCTTTGCCGAGCCGACGACCCACGTCTATAACCCGCTGAACTACGCCAGGGATCCAATCGAAAAATATCTGGCCGTGGCAGGGGCGGAAAAGAAGGAAGCCATCTTCCTGGGCATGAATCCAGGCCCCTGGGGCATGGCACAGACCGGTGTCCCTTTTGGAACGATTAAGCTGGTGCGTGACTGGATCTGCGTCGAAGGCCCGGTCGGCAAGCCTCCGAACGAACATCCAAAACGACCCATTGTCGGATTTGACGTGGAACGGGAGGAAGTCAGCGGCAATCGATTCTGGGGCTGGGCAAAAGACCGGTTTGGCACGGCGGATAGGTTTTTTGAACGTTACTTTGTCGCCAACTATTGCCCGCTGGTGTTTATGGAAGCATCCGGCAGGAATCGTACGCCGGACAAACTGCCGGTTGCTGAAAAAGAAGAACTATTTCGACACTGCGATCATGCATTCCGCCAGATTGTCCAGATGCTGGAACCAGATCTGATCATCGGCGTCGGAAAATTCGCTGAGGACCGGGCCAAGTCTGCTCTCGCCGGCCTGGAAGTACGCTTCGGGCGAATCCTCCACCCCAGTCCGGCCTCGCCCATCGCGAACCGGGGCTGGCAGCAACAGGCTGAATCACAATTGGAGGCATTGGGCGTCTCCTGGCAAGTCTGAAATCTGCATTGATCTAAATATCCTCCAGCAATCCGACCATCTGATCCAGATTTTCATTAACCCTGGACGAGTGTGACAATAAGGCTTTCATCGAGTCATCAACCACAGCAGAGGCATCGTTCACCAAATCACGTCCGGAAGGGCTTAGGGCGGCAATCGCCAGTCGGGCGTCGCGCTTGCTTTTGATGGTTGATACGATACCCAGCTTTTCCATCGGCCGGAGTGCTCGCGTTACACCAGAAGGTGTCAATCCAACGGCATGCGCCAGGTCCACTCGGCTTGCCTGTGAATTCGGCGCATCAGCCAGCGCCCGCAACAGGCGATATTCTGCCAGGCTGATACCACGAATAGAGCCCAGACTACTGTCGAGACGCCGTTCGACGCGATTCCAGGCAGAGGCAAAGGCCAGCAGAAGATTTTGTTCCTGAGTTATTTGAATATTCATGCGCAAAGCATAACATATACGTGATTACTCACGCAATAGTCACATATATGTAAATAGTAAGCACACTGATCGATTGGTTCATCAAAAGTGTGTTGGGTATCTAATCGCTTTTGATATGCGTCTGTTCTCTTTCTTACGGACAAGGCGCAATGCCGGCCCCTTTAGCCAGGGTTGCTTAACGTTCATACTATGACGTTATGAAATACTCGATTCGCAACGCGACCAGCGCGGACCTGGTGGCGGTGCTGACTCTAAACGAGTTGGTGGTGCCTCATGTCAATAGCCTCGACATGACTGCCATGCAGGACTTTCTCGCCAAAGCCGCGTATTTCCGGGTTGTCTGCGACGAAGAAAGGCAGGTCCTGGCCTTCCTGATCGGTCTTGCCCCCGACACCGAATATGACAGTCTGAACTTTCAGTGGTTTTGCAATCATTACGAGAATTTCGCCTATGTTGATCGCATTGCTGTTGCAACGAGTGCACGACGCCAGGGTATCGCTGAAGCGCTTTACGAGGACTTCACTGCTGTTTCCCTCGGCTGGGCTCAACGTCTGGGTTGCGAAGTAAACTTGCGACCAGACAATCCGGGTTCGCTGGCTTTTCACCACCGCCTGGGATTTACTCAGGTCGGCACGCAACAAACAAACAACGGCGCCAAAAAGGTCGCGTACCTGCTCAAGGAATTCCATAGCCGGTAACTCTTTGATCTATAAAGCCAAGGGACTCGCCTTCGTGTACTAATAATTCGATGGCTGTAGATTTGAGTCCTACACGACCCTCCATCAAATTTGTCGCTGACCTGCTTATTTTCGACGTCCTGCCTTGTAATAGTAAATAGTATGGACACCCACAACTTTTTATTTGGCGAAAAAAGTGGGTGTCCAATTTCTTGCCCTTTGCTCATAACACATTGAGAACATGACCGTTGTGCAGTGCAAGGCCACAGAAATCTTTGTTAAATATCTCTGCTATAGTAAAAGAAGGGGCCTGCCCCTGTAATTCGAATAGGCAAGGACGCGCTTCCCATTACCCGGGCGGTTACAGCTATCTTTTTGGTGTGTAGCATGTCGAACCGGCGTACAGGAAAACGCATATCTGAGCAATCGGAACCCTCCCTTGTACGTCAGTTAAAAACACCTGATGCCTGGACTGCCTGGACCGAGATCCTGAATCGGTACGCGTCTTTGATCATGAAGACGGCGAGTCAGTTTGAATACCAGCAGAACCGGAAAAATGATTGTTTTCTGTTCGTTAGTGAGAAGCTGTCCGAGGACGGTTTCAAGCGCTTGCTAAAGTACGATGCAGGACGAAATACAAGTTTTCGCACCTGGCTGATCACGGTCGTATTTAATCTTTGCATCGACTGGCATCGCAAGGAGTTTGGTCGGGCTTACCTGTTGCCGGCCATCTCTGCTTTACCCGGCTTTGATCAACTCGTCTTCCGTTACAGTTTTGAGCAGGGCCTCACCGGCCAGGATTGCCTGCAGGCGCTTTCCGCGGAATTTCCTGATGTGACGCGGCGACAATTGTCCCGGGCGATCAGCCGTGTTCATGGCGTGCTCACACCACGGCAAAGATGGCAGATTGGGGTTCGCCACCGGCGCAAACGACGTTCCGGTAATCGAAGTGGTGAAGCAGGATTACGCGATGTGGATAAATTGCCCACGCCCGCTCGGGATCCCGCCATCATGGCGCATAAGCAACAAGAGCTGGATGTCTTGCGCTCTGCTCTGGCAAAGCTGTCAGACCGGCAGCGCTTGCTCCTGCACCTGCGCTTTCACGCCGGCCTGACACTGGATCAAATCGCACAATTTGTCCGCCTCGGTGATTCGAGCCGTGCCTGGCGACATATCGAGAAAGCACTCAAAGCCCTGTCTGAACAATTTCCGTCTGATCAATTCCCTTCCGAAAATTTCCCCGGTATCCGAAAAAAATAGAATTTCATCCGTACACCTCAATAGTACGGCGAGAAAACACAGCCTGTTTATTCCAACAAACCATGAATAACCATGGATCAGCAGAAATTATGGACCCGCAAAAATTAACTGCACTGCTGCATCAGCAAGACACTGAGATTGCAGAAAGCACACCGTTCTGTCCGGACGATCATGAAATTGCAGCCTATTTCGACCACAAACCCCATCATCCCGATAGCGAGCTTTCTGAACACCACCTGGCCAACTGTGGTTATTGCCTGGCCCGTGTGACCGTTCTTGCGCAGCTTCACAAAATCGCTGATGACGAACCCGTGCCGGAATCCTTACTTGCCACAGCCGGCCAATTTGGTCATCAGCCCCGGCGGCGCCTGCATTATGCTCCGGCCTGGGCGGCAGCAGCGGTCGTCATCATCACCCTGTTTACCATCGCTGGACGGGGACCAACACTTGCCCCGGGCGCCGGTGTGCAGCTTCCGTCAGCGAACCCTACTGGCGAGGATGCCCGGCAAATCAGGAATATCAACCGCAGCAAACTGGCGCCAACCATATTGTCGCCCGTAAAAAATGAAATGGTCCGGCCTGAAGACTTGACGATTCGCTGGAGCGGCGTACCTGGCAGTCTTTACTACGATATTCGGCTGGTCAATGCGGAAGGGCTCATGATCTGGCAAGACCGGATTGAGGAGACCGAGTTGCATCTTCCTTCTCGTCTGGAGCTTATTTCCGGCGAGCAATATTTTGTCCGTGTAGATGCCTACCTGGCCGAGGCCAAGAGCATCAGTTCACGCCACGTGCCATTCACCATCAAGGGAAATAACTGAGTTGAACATGCTTCGCTTCATGCCCCTTGCAGCTTTACTGACGGCGTTGATGCCGACGGGCCTTCTTACAGCTCAGGAAGTACCGATGGACCCCCGTCTGCGAGTAGCGGAACAGATTTACCGCCAGGACGGACCGGCCGAGGCATTACCCGAGTTCGAACGCATGCTGCAGGTATTCCGGGAAAACGAAGAAACACGAAACGTCGCCATTAGCGAAGGTTACATCGGTGCATTGCACTGGCGGCTGGGAAACTTTGAACAGTCCCGCCAACACCTGGACATCGCACTGCGCCTCAAACGTGACATCGGCGATCGCCTGCAGGAAGGCAAAACCCTGAACAACCTGGGCTTGCTGGAATGGGACCTGGGAAATTTTGACCGGGCCATCGAACGGTTTTTGGCAGCCGGAAAAATCGGCGAGGAAACCGGTGACCACAAACTTGAAGGATCCGCCCTTAATAATCTCAGCCTGGTCTACGACGAGTTGGGGGATTACAAAACCTCCCTGGAGCAGTATCAGCAAGTCCTGAATATCTACAGTGATGCCGATTTTCCCCGCGGCAAGGGCGATACCCTGGGCAATATTGGTGGCGTTTACCTGTTGCTGGGCTACTTTTCCAGGGCAGTGGATTATTACCAGCAGGCGCTGGAGATCAGCGAAGAGCTGGAATCCGTAGCCTCCATGAGCCAGGATCATGGCAACCTCGGGCTCAGTTATACCGGCATCGGCAAGATTGATCTCGCACTGGAACATTTTGACCAGGCGCTAAAGCTCGCTGAGGAAGCCGGGATGAGGCAAGAGCAGGGGCTTTGGCTACGCGGCAAAGCCAACGCGCAGATCAAGGCGGGGCGCTATGACCTCGGCTTGCAATACCACCGCGCTGCGCTGGACATTTACGCCGAAGTGGATGCCCAGCCATTGCTGCTGGAAGCCCTGCACGACATGGGTCAACTCATGCTAAGCCTGGGTGACCCTACGTCCGCAGAGCAGTATTTCCAACGCGCCATCAAACTGGCGCGTTCTATCGGCCTGTCACGGGCCATCACTACCAACTTGCTCGCGCTAGGCGACCTGCAACAACGCCACCAGCGGCATGAAGCAGCGGCGGCTCTTTACACCCGGGCCATTGAGCGCACGCTCGAATCCGGTGAAGAAGGCGCCCAAGCCCAGGGTTTGCTACGGATTGCAATGATTCATATCGATCAGGAACAGCTCGGGAATGCGCAGCAGGAAATAGACCAGGCCCGGGTAATCGCCCGTAAAACCGGCGCACCCGCGGTCGAGGCAGAGGCTTTGTATATGCAAGGTGAACTGGCGCGCATCCAGGGAAAACCGCGGTCCGCACTGAAACATTACCAGGCAACCGAAGTGCTTTCCTCCTCAACCGGCGATCCCGATCTGCAATGGCAAATAGAATATGGACGTGCCCTGGCTTTTGTAATGACCGGAGAAAAGGAGGCCGCAGTCACCGCCTTGCTGGCCGCAGTTGGTCACATCGAAAGTGTGCGCAACCGCCTGCAGGAAAAACGTTTCCGGGCGGGTTACATCCAGGATAAGCACCAGGTGTATATCGAACTGGTGCGTTTGCAATTGGAACTGGGGTGGACGACGGATGCCTTCTCTACCGCGGAAAGACTGCGAGCCTGGAGTTTCATCGACCAATCGGGGCTGGAAGGAACGCTGGAGATAAGCGCAGCGCAGCGTCAGGTGCAAACCGAATTACGCGAACGCATCCGGCAACTGCAACAAAACCTCGAAGCAGAGCAAGATCTCCTGGCGCCTGAACGTCGGCAACTGGCCATCGATACTTTTTCGCGGGAATTGCTGCTCGCCGAGCAGAAGTACCAGGCGTTTCTGGATGATTCCAGTGAACCGGGACCGATCAGGGCTGCGCCGAGGCCCCGGGTTCCGGACACAAACATGAGCGCCAGGCTGGCCGCCAACGAGGCCTTGATCGAATACGTGGTGGGTGCTGACCATCTCATGATCTTCGTCATGACCCCCGGGCAACTCCAGGCACTGAGTATGCCGGCCCGCCAAATCGACCTGCACTCACGGCTGGAGTTGCTCCGGGACCTGTTGGAAGAGCGCGACAGTGATCTGTGGAGAAACCCCGCAGCCAGCCTGTCCGCAATGGTGCTGGCGCCGGTGCTTGATAAAGGCTGGCTGGAAGGCGTGGATCATTTGTACCTGGTTCCCCACGACATGCTCAATTACCTGCCGTTCGCGCTGTTACCGATTCCATCAGCGGCCGGACAAGGTTTTGTTATTGATCGTTTTACACTGGCTTATCTGCCTTCCGCCGCAACTCTGACAAATGATGCTTCCGGCAGTGATCAACCCCAATCCATGCTTGCCATGGCGCCCGGCAGGAGCCGGCTGCAAAACGCACCTGAAGAGGTTTCATCAATCGCGAAGCTGTTTCGCCCCCATGCCGAGACCTTGCTTGGCGATGCTGCAACCGAGAGTACTTTCAAGAACAACGCGGACCAATACCGGATCCTGCACCTGGCAACACACGGTTACTTCAACAAGCTGAACCCCCTGCTGTCGGGCCTGCAACTGGAGCCCGACGAAGCCAACGACGGTTTGCTTGAGGTACACGAAATCCTCGAATTGAAGCTGGCATCGGACCTGGTCACCCTGAGCGCCTGTGAAACCGGGTTGGGCAGCGGTTTTTTCACGGAAATCCCGGCCGGTGACGACTTTGTCGGCATGACTCACGCATTTTTACAGGTCGGCAGCGCCGCGGTGCTGGCTACCCTGTGGGAAGTGGACGACCGCTCCACGGTCGACCTGATGAAAAGTTTTTACACGAATCTGGATTTGGCAGGCCTCAACAGAGACAAGGCGGCCGCCCTGGCAAGCGCACAAAAAACACTGCGCGCCTCAAGCAAATACCAACACCCCTATTACTGGGCACCTTTTGTTCTGGTGGGTGCATCGCACGGGAACCACCCTGCCCAAAGTTAGACCTGACGGAGATTAAGTAATGAACAATCTAATCAAATACACCGTAGCTATTCTCTTCTGCCTTACTGGCAGTTTGCTGTGGGTGAGCAATGCCTCTGGGGCGAAGCCACCCAGGGACGTCACAGTGACCGAGTTCGATCCAGGCTCCGCGCTGCAAGGCCAGAATCTGGATCTAACCATTTCCGGCTCAGGCTTTGATGATGGATCCACCGTCAGGCTTTTGGAGGTGGAAACCGGAATTGATAGCTATGTGGAGGTCATAGGAGAAATCCTATTTATCAAAGGGAAAGGAAAAGCTGAAAAACTAATTGTGCCGATTCATGTGCTCAACGCCGCACCCGACGTTAATTACGAAGTTGAAGTAACAACGTCAGGTCGCAGAGGGAAGGGAACGGACCTGTTTAAGGTAGAGCAGAATACTACTTCCGAGAATCGAAATGAAACAGGAACCACCGAATGCAACGACGGCATCGATAACGACAGTGATGGCCTTATCGACGGGGAAGACTCTGACTGTTTTGGTGCCTTCGACCCTGATCAACCCAAGACAAGTCGCGGTAAGAGCGAGCCTTTGATAGTGACGCTTGATGATGGTGTTTCTTGGGATAGCTCTGGTTGGGTCTCGGACAATCTCATGAGTGATGGAAATCCCTACGTTGATGGCGAAAGTCGTGTCAAAGCATCTGCCGGTGGCCAGCGCCCGCACCGGATTCAAGTGTTATTCAGGAACCACGGCAATAACCTGCGCAGGGTGACGGTAACCGTCCAGTGCCGGCCAATACTTGAGTCCTCTGTAGGTGCGGGTGATGGTATCAATCGCTGTATTGAACTTGATGACATTTACGGCAGCCCCTTCACAATAACAGTCGGTTATCATTTTGCGGTTATCCCTTATACGGTCAACTGCCCTGAATCGGATACCCCATGCCCGGACGTTTTCACGATGGGCGAGAGCACGCAGCTGATGAGTTTCAAGCTGTTTAAAGGTTTGGATCCAACGATCGAGGCCGCTTCCGATATTG
>Ga0209013_10002928_pt1 | contig 15347 bp, 16 predicted proteins | sample Cruoilmetagenom2_FD_187291 | JGI IMG/M metagenome (GOLD analysis project Ga0209013, IMG submission 187291) | Oil polluted marine microbial communities from Coal Oil Point, Santa Barbara, California, USA - Sample 2 (SPAdes) (version 2) | ecosystem: Environmental > Aquatic > Marine > Oil seeps ... | reverse complement strand
TGGGCATATTGCCGATAAAATTAAAAATTTGGGTCAAATATTAAATATTGAGGTGGTACAAATTTGCTAAATAATTACAAAAATTTAAACAAGTGAAAAATAAAATTATTCTATTAGTAATAATGGCATTATCTCAAGTTGCTATATCACAGAAAATTACATCTGAATCAAATCAAAAAATAGAAAGAGAAAATATTGAATGGTGTGATATTTGGGTTGCTAGTGCTCAGAGCAACAATAAACCACGAGTTTTGTTGATTGGAGATTCAATTCTAATTGGATATTATAAGTCGGTTAGCGAAAGTCTGGAAAGCGATGCGTATTGTGCAAGATTTGCAACCTCCGCCTGTGTTGCCGATCCTGCATTCCATCAACAATTAGAACTGATGCTGAATCAATATGAATATTCTGTGATCCATTTCAATAATGGTCTACATGGAGTTGGATATACAGAAGAAGAATATCAAGAAGGTTACGAAAAAGCTATTCAACTTATTAAGAAAATAACACCAGAGTCAAAATTAGTTTTGGTCTTATCAACCCCCTTACAGTCTACAAGTGAAAAGAATTACCTAAATTCTCGCATAGATGAAAGAAACAGAATTGTAAGGGGCCTGGCAAAAAAATATGGTGCTTCGATTAACGACTTAAATTTCATCTTTAAAGATCATCCTGAATATTATAAAGATCCTTATCATTTTAAGACAGAGGCTATTAAGTTACAAGGGGAACAGGTTGTGGAGACGATCGAAAATTTAATTAATCACTAGAAAAAGGATATTTGTTTGATCTTTGATTTGATGTTTATTGGCCCTATTCAATGCATCATGAGTATCAAAATAAAATTAGCTGTTTAATATGCAAGCATTATTTGGGGTATTATTTCATACTTTGGGAGGAGTTGCTGCCGGAAGTTTTTATATGCCTTATAACAAAGTAAAAGGATGGGCATGGGAAAGTTACTGGATCATAGGAGGCCTATTTTCCTGGTTAATTATACCTCCATTGGCAGCCTGGATTACCGTACCCGGATTTACAGAAATTTTAGCGACAAGTTCAACACAAATCTTGTTTTTTACCTTCGCAATGGGGCTCCTTTGGGGAGTTGGTGGCTTGTCTTACGGTCTTGGCATACGGTATCTCGGAATGTCTTTGGGAAATTCTGTAGTACTTGGCTTTAGTGCTGCCTTTGGCGCAATTGTTCCATCCGTTTATTACTCTATTAATCCTGTAGAAGGTAAGATATCCTTTACGGATATGTTGGAAACATCGGGAGGGAAACTGGTGCTTTTAGGTGTATTTATTTGTCTCGTAGGAATTGCTCTTTCGGGTAGAGCTGGAATGATGAAAGAAAGTGAACTATCGGAGGAAGAAAAGAAAAAAACAGTGGCTGATTTTAGTTTGGCAAAAGGGTTGACAATAGCAATACTTTCAGGGATTCTGAGTTCATTTTTCAATTTTGGAATAGAAGCCGGAAAGCCTTTGGCAGACGCTGCAGTCGAAGCAGGATTTAATCCATTGTATAAAAACAATGTGACTTTTGTTGTTATTCTTTGGGGAGGTTTAACCACTAATTTGATCTGGACAACTATTTTGAGTTTAAAAAACAGATCGTATCTCGACTTTGTAAATCAGTCAACACCTATAGTTAAAAACATGATGTTTTCAGCCTTGGCAGGAACCATATGGTTCCTACAATTTTTTTTCTATGGAATGGGTGAAAGTAAATTGGGAAATGGAGCGAGCTCCTGGATATTACATATGTCGACTATCATCTTAACGGCTAATTTGTGGGGGATTTACCGTAAGGAATGGAAGGGTGTTGCAACAAAAACCAAATGGACAATAACTGCAGGAATTACCGTGATTATATTGGCCGTCGTTCTGGTTGGAATAGGCAATACTATGTAAATTTTTAAGATTCGAGAGACGAAAAAACAGATCTGTCCGAATTAGGGGAAAAAGAGATTTACAAGATATATAGATCTTGAAAAAGATGAGATCCTACCCAATATTGTAGCTAGAGGCGATAGAGAAGTAAGTTGAGGCAAAGTCATACTATATTCATCTGCAACCTGCAAAAAAAATTAAAAACCATTCAATCATATCACATTGGTTCATTCTGCACTACTAAAGAAAAGAGTGAAATATTGTAAAAAGAGGTTTTGATATTTCTGAGAAGCAACGTGAATACGGATTGGATATAGCCGATTTTATATTCAAGTTCTTTTATGTATTGTAAGCTGGCTGTGCTACAATCGTATTACACTTGTATTACAATTGTGATATATTCACATTTAATGCAGTAGTATAAATATTTTCAAAAAATGATTTTTGTCACATAAAAATTAAAACGTAAAATTTATTTTTACAATTAAATGAAAAAATTACTATTTAATAGTACTCTTATTTTTATAATGGTAATATTTCCTTTAGTGCCTAGTTATTTACACTTATACAATCAAATATCAAGTCCAAAAATTAAACTTTGTTATGAAAATGGGAATCGTAAAAGTATTAATGTACTAAAAGGTGATCTAGCTTATCTTGAAGCTATTTTTTCCAGAACTCTTGAAAATAACGATAAAGAAGATCCAAAATCTCAAGAATTAAAAAACACAATAAACTTACTATTTTTCACTTCTCAATCTAAATTTGATTTTAAAGACCCGGTACTAAATATTAATAAATTATTGTATTCTAAAAACAATAATTTCTCTACAGTATATTTAAAAATTCCTTCACCCCCACCTAAAAACATTTCTTAATTCTATCTATAGCCGTTTTTAAGATACAAATGGAAATTTTAATGTATTTCTTCCATTAATGATGATAAGAAATTATATTTAGAATTGACAACACACAATATTTAAGTAATAAAGAATTATTTATTGTGTATCTCTCCCTATTTATTTAAAAATAAAAATAACTATTTATAGAAATTACTTAAAACAGGATCTGTTTATCTGGTAAAAACTGAATTTATTAAAAACCTTTGAAAAAATGAAACAATATATATTAAGTATATGCTTTTTGCTATTCTCTACAGTTGTAATTGCACAAAAAACAGGTATCATCAATGGAACTGTTACAGATGAGGATACAGGAGAAAAAATTCCGAATGCTGAAGTTTTGGTTATAAAAACTTTGAAAGGAGCCGTAGTTTCTAGAAATGGCACTTTTGAAATATCTAATTTTAAACCAGGGACTTATACACTTTATTCACATGCATTGGGTTATATCAACGACACTATTTCAAATGTAATAGTAGAGGCAGAAATGAAAACCAAGGTTGAGTTTTTAATGAAACAAGAAAACATAAAATTAGGTGAAATAACTGTTTCTGCTACTAAAATCCAAAAAACAATTAACAAAATTGGTTCTCCTGTTTACATCATGAACAAAAAAGAACTTGAACGTACAGAAGGACGAAATATTGAAGAAATACTCATTAGAGTTCCTGGTGTTTTTACAGAAGACAGGTACCATAATGAAACAAATCTAGTAAGTTTTAGAGGTGTAGGGCTACACACACATGTAACTCGTGGAATACTTGTATTGGTGGATGGGGTTTCACTTACCGAAGCTATGGGGCGAACAGATTTTGAAGGAGTTGACATGGAAAATGCGGAAAAAGTAGAAGTTCTAAAAGGCCCCGTTTCCGCTCTTTACGGACCTAATGGAATTACCGGCGTTATCAATATTGTTGAGAAATCACCGAAACAAGGCATACACGGAAAAGCTAAAACTTCATATGGAGGCTACAACACAATTACTTTATCCGGAGATATAAATGGAGGAGTTGATGGGTTTAAATATTTAGTGAAAGGAAAATATTTTAATACCGATGGCTATTTGGATAGAAGCGGTTCTAAATCAGCCAGAGGCGGTTTAAAACTAATTCAACAATTTAAAAGTGCCGGAAATTTACAATTTACAGCAGATTATGTGGATAATGAAATGGAAATACCAGGTACTTTAACCCAAGAACAATTTGATGATAGATCAACAGAGGCTTCCAATTCATTTGCAGGATATAATAGAGATATATTAAGAACGAATTTTGTTTATACACAAAGTTGGGATAATAATGTGGATTTATATTCTAACCTGTATTATCGTTACAATAAAGATGATGGCTTTTATTCTGATCGTAATTGGGCAGACGGTAATATCAACTCATTTGGTGGTGAAGTAAGGGGTCAATGGTCGCAGAAGGTTTTTGGTAAAAAAAATTCAATTATTGGTGGATTGAGCATGTTAAAAGAAAAAGGGCTCGATGAAGTATACCTTAGAAATGGCCAAACTGGTGAGATTGGAAGACAAATAAATGATGGTGAAAGCATATACAATTTGTATGGAATTTATTTGGAAGATGAATTTATGTTGACTGATCAATTAGCCATTACTCTTGGAATACGATATGATATCGTTGACTATGACTGGACAGACAATCTCAATGAAGGTGAAAACAATACTTCAGCATCAACCGGTATTTCATCTTTTAGTCCAAAATTTGGCTTCGCTTATAACCCTTCTGAAAGTTTAACTGTTTTTGGGAATATTGCCCGTGGATTTAATCCACCACAAATTTCTCAATTATTTGTTGGAAGTTCCTATGGGGGAATTGCCAATCCTAATTTAAAACCAGAATATTTAATTAATTATGAACTGGGTATTAGAGGTGATGTCAATAACAAGTTAATTTATCAGACATCTTTTTTTCTGATGAATTTTACCGATCAGATTTCCGCAGAAATTATTCCAGAGATAGATCCTGACACACCTGTTTATCAAAATATTGGTAAAACCAAACACTCTGGAGTTGAAGTTTCTCTGGATTATAAATTCACCAAACAATTTAATGCCTATGTAAATTACTCCTACTTAAATGCCAGGTTTAATGATAATCCAGATTATGGAGACAATACATTGAGAAAAACACCTCATAATATGGCCAATGCCGGGTTGAGGTATGAATTTAAATTTGGCTTATACGCAGCATTAGATTATAAATTCATCGACAAATATTATATGGATAATAAAGAAGTTAATGTGTACGAAGGTTATTCCATACTAAACCTAAAATTTATGTATAAATGGAGCGGTTTAATGGCAGCAATTGCAATTAACAATTTATTGGACACGAACTATGCGACTTATGCTTATGCATCTGAAGTTTATGACCCTGTTAGCCATCAAACACACTGGGAAAAAAAATACATTCCGGGATGGCCCATTAATTTAAATACATCTATTTCCTATCGTTTTTAACTTTTATAAAAAATTAAAATACCGGATTATGTTATTTTTAAAAAAATTGAAAAAAATTGAAAAATCAGTACTTACTTATTTAAGTGGGTTCCTGATTTCTTTGTTTTTAATTCAACCCGTAATTGCTCAAGAAACCATTTGGCTTTCTAATACACCTCCAAAAAGTATGGATAAAGAGGTGAAAGCTAATGGAATGCACCGATTATCTACTTTAGAAACAAAAAAACGCAGTGCCAGACCAAAAAGCGGAAGTAAAAAAGTGAAAAGTGAATATGGGAAAGCAGCCAAAGATTCCACAAACAAGAGATATACTAAAAACGAAGACAAAAAAAGTAAAAGATCTTATGGCCCCCCTCCTAAAAAATACATTCAATGGTTAAGGAAAGGAAGTTCTATAACAGATGCCGAATACATATGTCTTAATGATAGTACAAATTATCAATTGACATTAATGTCACCCGAAGGAAAAAAGGAAGGAATTGAATTGGTGAAAAACAAAACATGTTATGCTAAGTTTGAGCTAAATGAAGAAGGTTATTACAATGCCTATTTGATTATTAAAAAGGATTTAGGTGACACCCTCCATATTAATATTGCTAAAGCAGAACTTCTAAATCATAGTTGCCGTAACGGACATCACAAAAAACTAGAAGCCAGACCTGTAAATTACTATCCTGAAATAACTGATTTTGAAATAATTCGAGAACGTAATCCCCATGAGGATTACCACTATTTCACTTCATCTGGCAACATGGAAACTTATAAAGCGATTTTTGAAGGAAAACCACTAGCAGGAGTTAAAGTTAGAATAAATACCGAAAAAGGCTGGAGTAAAACACAGTACACAAATGAAAATGGCGAGTTAAGTACAGAGTATATTCAGGATTATTTTTCAAGCTGGCAGGAATTAAACACAAGAGAAATATATTATTATATGCTTGAAGCAGATTATACACTCAAAAAAGACATTAACTATAAAGGCAAAGGTTATGGATATATTCATTATTCCTTAACCATGTCTGATGGTTATCGTCCTGCACGCACGATGTATTCTTCCATGGTATGGGGCTTAGTCGTATTTCTTATTACAATGGTTGTTAGTGTTGCTGGTATTTTTATCTATAAAGAACGAAGAAAAAGGCCTTATAAAGAGATAAAATTTAATGAATCTAATAAATAAAAATATGCAAAAAATTAAGATCAAAAAATATATTAATAATTCAAATGTATCTCGATTTCGATTTTGGATACAACTGCTGTCATTTTTTCTTTTTGTATACGGGGGCTACTTTTTTATTGAGATTGGTTCACGTTTACCAATATTTTCATGTCCTTATGTTGAAGGAAGTCCGGGAGGGTGTTATTTAATTGGGGTACAGCATGAATTACACTCAACGTGGGCTACAATATTCAGCCCCAGAGGAATCAGTATTCTAAAAAGTTTAGGTATTTTTTTGATATTCTTTCTTTTTCTGAATAAGGCCTGGTGTGGTTTTGTTTGTCCTTTAGGAACCCTGCAAGATTGGATTACAAGATTGCGTAAAATGCTTGGGTTTAGCTTTGTACGCTATGGTGAGATGAGTTTTAAGAGACTGAAATCAATTAAATACATATTATTATTCTTACTCATCTTAATTCCTCTGGCAATAAAAAATTCATTCTTCGGTCTACCTTTCCTTCCGGAAGGCATGCATACCCCATTCTGCCAGATCTGTCCGGCTCGTATAATATTACCATTATTTACAGGAGATACTTCGCAAATCTTTGTTGATTTTACAGATCCGGCAACGATCGCCATGACATCCTTAGGATTAATAATAGCTGCATTATTCCTCGTAGGATCTTTTGTTAAAAAACGATTTTTCTGTTTTTTCTGTCCAATGAGTGCTTTACAATTCTTGTTTTCCAAAATAGGAATTTTACGTATGGTAAAGGATGGAGATAAATGTACTCGTTGTGGGAATTGTTCTCGCGTATGTGATATAGGTATTACAGAGATTGCTGATGATGTTCTCAGTAAAAATATTGTTAAAGATGATTGTATGATGTGTTTTAAATGTGTTGAAGCCTGCCCTGAAGAAGATGCTTTAAAAGTAAAGGTGGTTAATTTTGATATATTTTCAGCTACTGAAGAAGGGTTTTTTAAAAGGTATGGTGAGACGGATGACCCAGAACATTTAGAAAAACATGGTTTGTTAAATTCAAATAAAGAAAAAGATGAGTAATATAACGGATACAGATAGATATAATAGGTTAAAAAAAACCTCAACCATCCATTATAATATGGAAGTAAATCAGGTTCTTTCTGAGGTTATTGATGACTTTCCAGATAAACTTACCGGAATGGAATATTTTTATAATAAATTCAGACCGCTTGAAGAAGGTAAATCCCTTTACCCAAAAGATAAAAAACTAATTGCGTCAATGTGTATTCATGTACCTATTGAGATTATCTATGCTTTAGATGCTACTCCTGTAAGAATATGTTCAGGCGCTTATTCGGCTGATGCAGCAGGTTCTGATTTTTTACCCGCAAAAATTTGCCCAATGGTTAAATCAACTCTAGGAGCAATTTATTTAGATATGCTTCCGGGAAACGCCAATCCGGATCTGGTTATTAATCCTACAACTTGCGATCAAAAAAAGAAAATTGGCGAAATGGAAGAAGAGATCGGAAAAGAATTTTATGTTTTAGAAGTACCACCAAGCAAAGATTCAGAAGAAGCAAGGCAATATTGGCAAAGGTCTGTTAAAAAGATGGTTAAAAAGTTAGAAAAAGTAACAGGCAATAGGCTTAGAAGGAGAAAATTAAAAAAATCTATCAAAATGGTAAGCATGGCACAGGCTGAATTTAGACGATTCATGAGGCTCCGAAAAAATGCACCTGTTATTTTTGGTAAAGATGCTCAGTTGATAACGAATGCTTACTTTTTTGATGACATTGATAATTGGACAATAAACTTAAAAATTCTTAATGATGAATTGGAGGAAAGAATTAAACAAGAAGTCCTCGTTGTTGGACCTAGAGCACCGAGAGTATTATTGACAGGTTCTCCATCAATTTTTCCAAACATGAGAACACCTATTTTAGTTGAAAAATTGGGAGGAATAGTTGTCTATGAAGAGTTTTGTTCAAGTAGCAGAATGCTAAGTGATACGGTTGCCGTTGATGAATGGTTTCTATATGATATGGTTCCTGCAGTAGCAGATCGTTATCTAAAACCAAGTACTTGTCCCAATTTTACACCAAATGATGACAGGATTAGAAAAATTCTACTAGCTATGAAGGATTATAAAGTAGATGGCGTTGTTTACCAAACCTTTACAGGATGTCAACTCTATGACATGGAATCAAGAAAAATTGGACAGGAATTAGAAAAGGCTGGTTATCCTGTGTTAAATGTTGAATTAGATTACAACCCTAAGGATTCCGGTCAGCTCACTACTCGTTTGGAAGCATTTATGGAATCAATTAAAGATAATAAAAGAAAAAAATAATTATGAATTATTATCTAGGAGTAGATATAGGATCAACAACAATTAAAATTGTTTTGATTGATGAATCAGGAGAAATGGTTGACAAAATAGTTTCACCAACAGGGAGTATGTTCAATCAAAATGCATTGGACAGTCTTGATAGATTGCTACAATACAATAATTTAACCAGAGATGATTTAAATTATATTGTTTCTACTGGATATGGAAGAAAGCTATTTAAAATTAGTAATGAAAATGTAAATGAGCTTTCGGCCAATGCAAAAGGGGCACGAAATAGCTTGGGAGATGATCTTAAGGTCAAAACGATAATTAACGTAGGAGGTCAGGATACTAAGGTCATAATACTTGATGATGCAGGTAAAATGACTAACTTTTTTATGAATGATAAATGCGCTGCCGGTACAGGAAAGTTTTTGGATATGTCTGCTCGGAATCTTGAAGTTGAAGTAACAGAATTAGAAGTTTTACATTTTAAAGCAAAAGATACACCATTGCCAATAAATAGTATTTGTGCTGTTTTTGCAGAATCAGAGATCATATCTTTATTGGCCGCTGGTCATAATACATCTGAAATTGCATCTGGAATTCATTATTCAATTGCCAAACGTATTACCAGACTTGCAGGTAGAGGAAAAATACAGGATGCTGTATTATTTGACGGAGGTACGGCTTTAAACAAAGGTATGGTTGAGGCATTGGAGAATGAATTAATGCGAGCAGTTTATGTTAATTCTTTTCCTCAATATACAACATCTTATGGTGCTGCATTAATTGCAAAAGATAGATATTTAGATGAGGATTAAATATTACTAATTTTTAACGATTGCTAACTTTAGCAACCAGCTAAAAAAATGATTCTAAAATAAGTATTAATATGAGATTTGCGTGTAAAAGGTTTTTAAAAATGTTAAATAAATGTTAAAATAGAACAGACAAGTCTGTCTGTTCTAAAATTATATATACTTTTGAACCATGAAAGAACAAAGTGTAAGAGAAAGAATAGTAGAAACAGCGTCTGAATTATTTTATTTTAATGGCTACAATCAGACCGGAATAAATCAAATAATTAAAGAAGCCAGCGTTGCAAAGGCTAGTTTATATCAACACTTTAGATCTAAAGAAGATATTGCCGTAGTTTATTTACAACGTAGACATACCATGTGGATGGGGAAATTAATTGAATGTGTCTCTAAGCATAGATCATCAAAGAAGAAAGTAATCGGTTGTTTTGATTATTTAATGGAATGGTTAACAGATGTCAATTTTAGAGGTTGCGGATGGCAAAACATTATTGTAGACCTTCCTGAAGGTCATGATAAAATTAAAGAACAGGCGGTTTATCATAAAAATGAATTGCGTGAATGGATTCATAATTTATTGAAGGAAGAAAAAGTTTATACTCCTAAACAGGCAACATTGCTTGGAGACGAAGTGTTAATATTAATTGAAGGGGCTATTATACTTTCGCAAATACAAAAAGATGACTGGCCAATAAAAAGCGCCAAAAGAGCTTGTGTAAAATTGTTGTCATAGAGGCGACTATTTTTTTAATCAATATCATACAGACTGGTCTGTATATAAATTTAATTATATGAATAAATTAATTCCTCCTTTTACAAAGGAAACAGCGAAAGCAAAAGTACAAGCAGCGGAAGATGCTTGGAACAGCAAAAAACCAGAAAAAGTGTCAATGGCTTATACTATTGATTCACAATGGAGAAATAGAGATCTGATTTTTAAAGGTCGGGAAGCCATAGTTAAGTTCTTAACAGATAAATGGAAAACTGAACAATACTATAAATTAAAAAAACATTTGTGGTCTTATACTGATAACCGAATATCTGTAAGGTTTGAATATGAATGGTATAACGAAAATACAAATGAGTGGTATAGAACTCACGGAAACGAACATTGGGAATTTGACAAACAAGGTCTAATGCAAATTAGAGATATGAGTGCCAACGATATCAAAATTAATAAATCAGATAGAAGGATATGATCAAATAGATTGTAGAAAAGGGTCTAGGGGAAATTGCCAACTCATCGGGAACAATTGCCTACCCTTTAGCACTGATTCATTAAGACATTTGCAGTATCAAATTAATAAACAATATAAACTCGCCCGCCTTAAGGCAGGTCATAAAAAATAGAAATTATGAGAGTAGTAAGCAATAATCAAGTTAAATATTATAGAAATACATTAAGCTATACTTGGAGAAACAAAAGACGTCATTAAAAAAATCATCTTATTAGTACATAAATTAATTAACGAATAAATATAAATAACATGAAAACAAAAATTTTAAAATTAGTATTTACCTTATTAATCGTAGTAGGATGGAATTCAGAAATGTCGGCACAATTGCCAGATCCAGGATTTAAAATTGATGATGTAACAGCAATTGTCATAACCGATCCTCAAAATGATTTCTTAAGCCCTGATGGCGTAACCTGGGGTGTTGTTGGAGAAAGTGTAACAAAAAATAACACAGTCGAAAATTTAGAAACATTATTTCAATTAGCAGAAGCTAATGGTATCAAAGTCTTTATATCTCCTCACTATTATTATGAACATGATCATTCTTGGAAATTTGAAGGTGCCCTCGAAACATTAATGCATAACATAAGCATGTTTGATAGAGGTGATCAATTGAATAAAGAAGGATTTGAAGGTTCGGGTGCCGATTTTTTAGAACGTTATAAAAAATATATTGAAAAAGACTTTGTAACTGTTGTTGGACCACATAAAGTTTATGGACCGGAACAAAATGATTTAAGCTTACAATTGAGAAAACAAAAAATTGACAAAATAATATTAGCTGGTATGTCTGGTAACTTATGTGTGGAATCGCATATGAGAGAGTTATTAGAAGACGGTTTTGAAGTTGCAGTCGTTGGAGACGCAACAGCTTCAGCTATTATCCCTGGATATGATGGCAATGCAGCAGCTCAAACGAATTTTAGATTTATTTCAAGCCATGTATATACAACTGAAGAATTAAAAAAGAGATTTAATAAATAAATGAAAACGATAAATTGGAAAAACGCAATATTAGCAGGAATAATAGGAACAATTCTTTTTGATCTTGTAGGGCTATTATTAACCGGAAACTGGTGGGATATTCCAGGGCTTCTTGGAGCAAAAACCGGATTAGGTCTTGCCTATGGAATAGGAGGTCATTACGGTAATGGTATTTTATTATCGATCCTATATGCAGGATTGGCGCCTTCACTTTGGGGACCGAAATGGTTAAGACCGATCATTTTCGTAACTGCCGAAATGATAGCCTTAGTTTGGTTATTTATGTTGCCCTTATTGGGAGCTGGTGTAGCTGGACTTGATGCTTCACCTATGATGCCAGTAATTACATTCTTGCGTCATTTAGCATATGCAATTCCACTAATCTTTTTGATCAGTTATAATTTAAAAGAGATTCAAAATAAGTAAAAGAAAACATGATAGACTGAATGAGAAATACTATTCCTTTTGTCTAACTCATTACCAAATCATCAATCAAATTATTTAACTATGGTACTGTTAATCATATTAATTATAAGGATAATTATCAAATAAATATTTTAATGAAAAATAAAGGGTCAAAATATGTTAGCGATATTGCATTTACCCCATCGGTAAAGGTTATACAAGAAAAACATCATTCACGAGGCAGTTATGCAAATATGGAACAATTTGGTGGTTGGCAATCTCAAGTTACAGAGCAACTAAAACAATTTTTAAATATAACTGACTCATTTTATTTAAGTACTTCAAATACTTCCAGGCAGCCATATACACAACATCGTGGTGGGCCAAAAGGGTTTTTAAAAGTAATAGATAATAAGACCTTGGCTTTTGCTGATTTCTCTGGAAACAGACAATATATAACTGCAGGAAATCTTAGTGAAAATGATAAGGCATTTATTTTTTTGATGGACTACCCTAGTAAAACAAGAATAAAGATCTGGGGTACTGCTAAAATTGTTGAAGACGATAAAGAATTGCTGGAATCATTATCGGATCCTTCCTATAAAGCAAGATTAGAAAGAGTGATTCTTTTTACAGTGAAGGCCTGGGATGTGAATTGCAGACAACATATTCAACAACGTTTCACACAAGAGGACATTATGGCAATAACAGGTCCTTTAGAAAATAAGATATTAGAATTAGAAGCGATAATTAAAAAACATAATATCAAATAAAAAATATAATCATGAAAATAGCAATCAACGGAATGGGACGCATAGGTAGAGCTGCCCTCAAAGTAATATTAGAGACACCAGAATTGGAATTAGTAGCAGTCAATGACATAGTTTCATCTGAAAACATAGCTTACTTAATAAAATACGATTCGGTATACAGTATTTATGAAAAAGTAGTTTCATATGATGCCCAAAGCTTAATTATTGATGGCAAAAAGATCAAATATTCATCAGTAAGAGACCCTGAAGAATTGCCATGGAAAGAGAACGAAATAGACCTGGTTATTGAAAGTACGGGATTGTTTACAACAATGGAAGGCGCCGAAAAGCATATCAAGGCTGGTGCTAAAACGGTGGTAGTTTCAGCTCCTACAGGTAGTAATGATATGCCCACTGTGGTTCATGGAGTTAATTCAGAAAAGGGTAACACGAATATTTTTTCTTGTGCAAGTTGCACCACAAATAATATAAGTCCTGTGGTAGAAATTTTAGGACGTCGTATTGGTATTAAAAAGGCAATCATGACCACAGTTCATGCATATACCGCTTCTCAGGGTATTGTAGATGGCCCTTCAAAAAAGAATTTTAGAATGGGTCGTGCAGGTGGTGTAAATCTTGTTCCAACTACAACAGGAGCCGCAATTGCCACAACTAAGGCTTTACCACAATATGCTGGAAAGTTTGATGGTGTTGCTATTCGTGTTCCAATTCCGGTAGGATCAATTTCAGATATGACCTTTGTAACAGAAAGACCCGTTACAGTAGAGGAAGTGAATGCAATACTCAAAGAAGAAGCACTAACCAATCGTTATTCAAAAGTAATAGACACTACAACAGAGCCTATTGTATCATCAGATATTGTTAAGAGTACATTTGCATCAATTATAGATCTAAATATGACTCGTGTGGTTGATGGTGATCTTTTAAAAGTAATGGCCTGGTATGATAACGAATGGGGATTTACTAATCAAATGATTAGACAAATTCTAGAAATAAAAGGATAATAAAAAATTAAAATCATGAAACATCAAGTAAAAACTATCCGGAAAGATAAAATGGCTTTCGACAGCCAAATAGATAATCATACTGTAAGAATAGATACTGCTGGACTTTTAGGGGATGATTCAGGACCTAGTCCAAAAAAAATATTGTTATCAGCCTTAGCAGGTTGTACAGGTATGGATGTTGTATCTCTTTTAAAAAAGATGCGTGTTTCTTTCACTGATTTTGAAATGGACATCGATGCAGATTTAACTGAAGAACACCCAAAAGTATATTCAGAAATTAGAATATTATATCGTGTGTTTGGGACTCAGCTGAATAAAGATAAAGTTAAAAAGGCAGTTGACTTATCACAGGAAAAATATTGTGGTGTAAGTGCAATGCTCGAAAAAAATAGCCCAATAACTTACAACATAGAATACATAGAACAAGGTGCATAAAAAAAACATCTTAACTAAAGTCAATGAACTTTAATCTATTCAACGGTAATTTTGTTCCCAAATTCTTTAATAAGACAAATTGAATCTATAAAAATTAAATAAACATGAAAACAGTAATACATAAAGCAAATACCAGAGGGAAAGTTAACCATGGATGGTTACAATCTCATCACTCTTTTAGCTTTGGAAATTATCACAATTCCGAACGTTTGAATTTTGGGGTACTACGTGTTCTTAACGATGATGTTGTTGCACCAGGAATGGGATTTGGAACCCATCCACATCAAAACATGGAGATCATTTCTATTCCTTTGGAAGGTGATCTGGAGCACAAGGACAGTATGGGAAACACCACCGTAATTAAACAAGGTGACATTCAGGTAATGAGTGCCGGTACAGGTATCTATCACAGTGAATACAATAAGAATAAAGATATTGAAGTAAAATTCTTGCAAATATGGGTTATCCCAAACGTAAAAGAGATAGAACCAAGATACGACCAGATCAGGATTGAAGATTCTGATATAAATAATAAACTCATTCAAATTCTTTCTCCAAATGCAGATGATGCAGGAGTTTGGATCCATCAAAATGCGTGGTTTCATTTGGGAGATTTTGAAAAAGGTAAAGAGAAAACCTATACCTTAAAAGATAGCTCAAATGGTATATATGCTTTTGTACTGAAAGGAGACATTAACATAGAAGGGCAAAAACTAAACAAACGTGACGGATTTGGAATATGGGAAACCGATGAAATTTATTTTGTTGCAAACTCGGACACAAAACTGTTACTCATGGAAGTACCCATGACAAATCAATAAACAATAATTTAAATTATATAAATAAAACAAAAATGAAAACAATAGAAGCAATACAAAAAAGAAGATCGATCCGTCATTATGACCCAATATTTAAAATTTCTGATGAAGAAAT
>Ga0209013_10002927_pt1 | contig 15347 bp, 15 predicted proteins | sample Cruoilmetagenom2_FD_187291 | JGI IMG/M metagenome (GOLD analysis project Ga0209013, IMG submission 187291) | Oil polluted marine microbial communities from Coal Oil Point, Santa Barbara, California, USA - Sample 2 (SPAdes) (version 2) | ecosystem: Environmental > Aquatic > Marine > Oil seeps ... | reverse complement strand
TTTTCATCATCCACTCGGCTTTTAAACCAGTCGCTATATCCTATGCTTCTCAGATCACTCATAATTCAATTATGTCTCACCGCACTGCTGCACCTAACGTCGCAAATAACTGGCGCAAATGGAGCACAGCGGAATTTGCATCCGAGTTAATTTGCCTTGTTATGTGTTTATCAACCAACGCATTATAGCCACTTTAATTTGGCAATGATTGGCTTCGTGAAGAACATTGAATCCATGCTTCTTATAAAGTGCAACATTGTGGTTTTCACACTGCAAATGCAGATATTCAATACCTAGACGAATAGCGTGCTCTTTGACTTTTCTTATCAGGAGGTTTGATATTCCTTGACCACGATAATCTGGATTTACAAAAATACCACCCAACCAGTGCTCATACTCAGGATAATTTTTGTTTTCACGAAATTTCAGTTCTGCTACGCCAACAAGTTCATTGTTTTGATGTGCCAATACTGTTAATGGAGCTTGGTCACGATTAATTGCTTTAGCTACTTTTTCATGAACTTGTCCAATAGTCATATCTGGAACAATGCTTGCCCATTCATCATAGTACCACTGAGCTATAACTTTTGATTCTTGCGGATTGTCCGCTAACAATGAGATTTTCATTTTTCTTCATTTACACATAACGCCATGCTCAGCGGCGCGCACCTTTGGCGCGTCCGCTGAAGCTAATTGTTAGGCGATTCAATGTTACCCACATACTAAGATTTAAACCTAAATTTCGGCAAACTGATGTCATAATGTATAGCTAGCAGCCGTGATATAAATATTACTGAGCCTGCACTTATAGCTGAGAGTGTTATATCGACATCTAGATACAGCAAGCCTATAAATATTAACGAACCTGCCCAAGATACTGTTGCATAGAGCGGGCTTGAGAATACAACTGGCTGCTCATTACAAAGTACATCACGAAATATACCGCCCATTGTGCCTGTCATTACTCCCATAAAACTTGCAGTTAATGCAGGCGCACCAGCAATAAGAGAAACCAAAGTACCAGCAACGCCGAAAGTTGCCAAGCCAGCAGCGTCAGCGATTAGAAAATGCTTTGGTGATATTTTTAATAACCTAGCTGCAAAGAATATTGCTGCTGCACTTGCTATTGAGGCTATGAAAAATATTTGATCTTGTATCCAAAACACTGGTCTATCAAGTAGCATATCTCGTAAAGAGCCACCACCTAAACCAGTGGCAATAGCAATTATAATTACACCAAATAAATCAAATTGTTTGACCCCTGCTTTTAAGACACCTGATGCCGAGGATACGACTACGGCTAAAAAAGTTATCCAGTATAGGTTTTCTAGCAACGCTGATGTTTCAATTAACGTCATTGTGTATATATTGTTTTTTTAGCATAACGTGAAGGGTAGCTGGCTGGCAATGAAACGCAGCGTAATTACCAGTCCATGTTGACCCGCTTGTTATAAGTCCTGTTCTTCCTAATCTTATTCATGACACTCGGGCTCTTCGTAAGTAATGATTGAAACCATAGCTCCACTTCTATCTGTGATTGCACACATTCGACCAACCCCAGGCACATCCATAGGAGGATAAACAGCTTTACCTCCGGCTTCCTCAACTTTTTTTAGCGTTACATCGACATCATTCACGGTGATATAGGTTCCCCAGAAATCTGGCATTTGTTCTGTACCTTCCGGTTTCTTCATTATTCCACCTACAGGTTCGCCGCCAGATTTTAATACGTAATACTTCCCTTGTGGCATTTCCATCTCATCAATTTCCCAGCCAATAACATTTGTGTAAAAGCTAATAGCTAAATCAACATCATCTACTAATAACTCAGACCAGCTAAATGCGCCATGTTGTTTGAATGCATCATTCATATCTTTGTCTCCGTTTCAATTTATCTCTTTTCTAGATCACTTTAATTTAATTCTACACAAATCGTCGTTGGGCTTATAACGCCGCAGTTCACCGGTGGCACTAAGCATAGTGAAAAACGAACGGCGTTTTTTGGCGTCCGCGTGAAATTGCATTGTTAGAAACATTATTCTCACCAAGCAGCGAGTGCTTTTTCAATCCTGCTATTGAACGCAGCGATTATTTGCTCATTCAGTAATTCTCAATTGTACAGAGACAAGAATTGGAGTTTACTTTTCTTTGTGCAGGCACCTAGCAGTGCCAATTTCGTTATTCGTTTCACTGGTTGCCAAAATACCAGGCAATCAACCCACCAAGGAGAACCCAGTGTTGTTACCACTAAGACTTCTCTTAGATTATCTAGCCGAGGCTTAATTGGCCCATAATCACTTGCATGGTCATAGGCGATACCAGGACCCCAAACCCGGTCATACCACCCCTTAAGCATGGCCGGGAAACCAAACCACCATGTTGGATATGATACACGCACAGTGCAGGAACTGCTCGGGCAGAAGGACGTTCGTACGACGCAGATCTACACCCATGTGATGAACAAGGGGGCGAATGCGGTGCGCAGTCCGCTGGATAAATAACAACGACAGAAATTATCGCGGTTGACAACCGCTCCCACGGATACAATTGGTTAGGTGCGTTCGATCAATTCGATCTTGTAACCGTCAGGGTCGTCAACGAAAGCGATGACGGTTGTGCCATGCTTCATCGGCCCGGCTTCGCGAACCACGTTACCACCGCGTTTGCGGATTTCGTCGCAGGCAGCTGCAGCGTCATTCACGGCAAGGGCAATGTGTCCATAGCCGTCGCCGAGGTCGTATGAGTCTGTATCCCAGTTGTGGGTCAGTTCGATAACTGTGTGATCAGCCTCGTCACCGTAGCCGACGAAGGCGAGGGTGAACTTGCCATCAGGATAGTCTTTGCGACGCAGCAACTGCATGCCTAGTACATCAGTGTAGAAGTCGATTGATTTATCGAGGTTGCTCACACGAAGCATGGTATGCAACATTCTCAACGCTATGATCTCCTTTTTGCGGCTATGCGCAGACGCAATGCATTCAAACGAATGAATCCGCTTGCATCTGTCTGGTCATAGGCGCCGGCATCGTCTTCGAAAGTGGCGATGGATTCATCAAACAGGCTGTCGTTGTCGGACTTGCGGCCAGCGACGATGATATTGCCCTTGTAAAGCTTCAGACGCACTGTTCCGTTGACGTGTTGTTGTGAGGTATCGATCATCTGCTGTAGCATCTCACGCTCCGGACTCCACCAGTAGCCGTTATAGACAAGCTTGGCGTATCGGGGCATCAGTTCGTCCTTCAGGTGCATGGCTTCACGATCCAGTGTCAGCGATTCCATTGCACGATGCCCCTTGAGCATGATGGTGCCGGCGGGAGTCTCGTAGCAGCCGCGTGACTTCATACCGACATAGCGGTTTTCAACAATATCGTCACGACCAATGCCATTGTCCCCACCGAGCTTGTTGAGCTTCTCCATGACCGTTGCTGGGGTCATGGCGATACCGTTGATGGCAACGATGTCGCCTTTTTCATAGGACAGTTCGATATAGGTGGGTGTATCCGGCGCCTTCTCTGGGGAGACAGACCAGCGCCACATGTTTTCTTCAGGCTCGGCCCACGGATCTTCGAGAATGTCGCCTTCGTAGGAGATATGCAGCAGATTAGCATCCATTGAATAGGGCGACTTCTTACCCTGTTTGGCAAAGTCCACCGGGATGCCATGCGTTTCGGCATAGGCCATCAGTTTCTCACGTGACAACAAATCCCATTCACGCCACGGCGCGATGATATGAACGTCCGGCATTAGCGCATAGACACCCAGCTCGAAGCGCACCTGGTCATTGCCCTTGCCGGTAGCTCCATGGGAGATGGCATCTGCACCTGTGTCTTTCGCGATCTCGACCAGGCGTTTGGCAATCAGTGGTCGTGCTATCGATGTACCGAGCAAGTACTCACCTTCGTAGATGGCATTGGCGCGGAACATCGGGAACACATAATCACGCGCGAATTCTTCCCGCAGGTCCTCGATGTAGATTTCCTTGATGCCAGCCGCTTCGGCCTTGGCACGCGCGGGTTCGACTTCTTCTCCCTGGCCGATGTCTGCGGTGAAGGTGACGATTTCGCAGTCATAAACATCTTTGAGCCATTTGAGGATGATGGAGGTATCGAGGCCGCCGGAGTAGGCGAGGACGACTTTTTTGATTTGTGACATTTTTTATACCTCTTTATATCTATAGTCTCTGGCTAACAAAGACCAGTAAAGTTTCGTGGGAGCGATGGTTCATCGCGAAATGTGGCAGATTAGAGTAAATCGCGATGAACCATCGCTCCCACGTGCCTTATCTATAACCTAACTGGTCAGCTATTTTCTCTTTCGCGGCGGCATCAGGTCCGTAATGGTGCCATCGGCCATCTCGGCCGCGAAACACAGAGTTTCCGAGAGAGTCGGATGCGGGTGTATGGTCAGACCGATGTCCTCCATATCGGCACCCATCTCCAGTGCCAGTACCGCTTCGGCAATCAGTTCGCCGGCATTCGGGCCGACTATGCCTGCACCGATGATGCGCCCGGATGCTTTATCGAACAATGCCTTGGTCATACCGTCATCACGACCGATAGACAGACTGCGGCCGCTGGCTGCCCACGGGAAAGCACCTTTCTCATACTCGATGCCCTGTTCTTTCGCTTCACGTTCGGTCAATCCCATCCACGCAACTTCCGGATCCGTATAGGCAACTGACGGGATGGTCATCGGCTCAAATACTGCTTTCATACCGCTGATGGCTTCAGCTGCAACCTTGGCTTCATGAGTCGCTTTGTGTGCCAGCATGGGCTGGCCGACTATGTCACCGATCGCGAAGATGTGCGATACATTGGAACGCATCTGTGCATCGACGGCAATAAAGCCACGTTCATCCACATTGACGCCGGCCTTGTCGGCATCGAGTAAGCCGCCGTTTGGACTGCGCCCGACTGCGACCAGGATGCGATCGAAGGTATCGCTGTCCGGCGCATCCTTGCCGTCGAATGAGACTTTCAATCCTTTATTCTGTGCTTCTATTCCGGTCACACTGGTCTTCAGATATATATTTTCATAGCGCGCCTTTAACCGTTTGGACAACGGTCGAATAATGTCGGCATCGGCACCCGGGATGAGCTGATCCAGCATCTCCACGATGGTAATCTTGCTGCCCAGCGCTTCGTACACAGTGGCCATTTCAAGGCCGATGATGCCGCCACCGATAACAAGCATGCGTTTCGGCACTTCTTCCAGCTCGAGGGCATCAGTGGAATCCATGACACGTGGATCATCATGCGGGAAGGATGGGATCTTCGTTACCCGGGAACCGGCGGCAATGATGCAGTAATCGAAACTGATAGTGACATCACCGTCATCTGTTGCAACGACGATACTGTTGGCAGACTGGAACCGGCCTTCACCGTTCACGACCTCCACCTTGCGCTGTTTGGCCAGCATTTTCAGGCCGCCTGTCAGGCGCTGAACGACTGAAGCTTTCCAGTCGCGAATTTTATCGATGTCAATCTTAGGTTTGCCAAAGCTGACGCCATGCTCACCCATTTCATCTGCTTCATTGATCACGGCGGCGGTATGCAACAGAGCCTTCGAAGGAATGCAGCCAACATTAAGGCATACACCGCCGATGCGTTCGTGGCGCTCAACCATGATGACCTGTCGTCCCAGGTCGGCAGCACGGAAGGCGGCGGTGTATCCACCCGGGCCGGAACCCAGCACAAGCACTTCAGCGTGCTTGTCGCCCTTCTCAAAACTTGTATTTGTGGCAGATGCAGTGGATGCCTGCGCAGACTGCGTGGCTGCTGAATCAGCTTCGGCCTTTGCCTCTGGAGTTTCCTCTGCATGTTCTGCACTGCTGTCTCCAGCCTCCGCGTCCAGCATAAGAATCAGGTCGTTTTCAGAGATCTTGTCGCCCACGCTGACTTTAAGCTCCGCAACCGTCCCGGCAGCAGGGCTGGGTATCTCCATGGTTGCCTTGTCACTTTCCAGCGTGATCAGCGAATCTTCCTGGGCAACACTGTCACCAGCAGCAACCAGTACTTCGATCACCTCGACAGTGTCAAAGTCACCGATATCCGGAAGGCGTACTTCAGTCAGTTTTGTCATGACGTGTCAGGAGCTCCCTATAGCATCACTTTGCGGATGTCGGTCAATATACGGCTCAGATAAGTAATGAAACGTGCCCCGGCTGCCCCATCAATGATGCGGTGATCGTAGGACATAGCCAATGGCAGCATCAGGCGCGGTTCGAATTCTTTGCCGTTCCATACTGGTTTCATCTGTGACCTGGCAACGCCGAGTATCGCAACTTCGGGTGCGTTTACGATTGGTGTAAAGTTTGTGCCACCGATTCCACCGAGGCTCGAAATAGAGAACGAACCGCCCTGCAAATCTGCTGGCATGAGTGCGCCGTTACGGGCCCGCTCGCTGATCTCCATCAACTCACCGGCCAGGTCATAGAAACCTTTCTTGTCCACATTGCGGATGACCGGCACCATCAAACCTTCCGGTGTATCTACGGCCACGCCTAGATTGGTGTATTTCTTCAGCACCAGATTTTCCTGGCTTTCATCCAGAGATGCATTGAACTGAGGGAATTCACGCAGTGATGCGCAAACTGCTTTCATGATAAAGACCAGCGGCGTCAAACGTACGCCTTTACGGGCTGCCTCTTCCTTCATGCCCTGGCGAAAGGCCTCAAGTTCCGTAATATCAGCTTCGTCGAACTGCGTCACGTGCGGGATGTTCAGCCAGCAGGCATGCAAATGCTTGCCGGAGATCTTCTTGATGCGTGACAGAGGTTGAACCTCGACTTCACCGAACTTGGCGAAATCAACTTTCGGGACCGGCGGAATCGCTGCTCCAGTGGACGGCTGATCGGCGCCTTTTTGCATGGCATTCTTAACAAACGCCTGCACATCATCTTTCAGAATACGGTTCTTCGGGCCACTGCCACTGACCTGACTCAGGTTGACGCCAAGCTCGCGTGCAAAGCGGCGCACGGACGGCGATGCATGGGCGCGATGTTTGCCCGCTTTGGTATCTGGCGCATAAGGTACGATGTCATCGTCACTTACCGGAGTTTGTACAGCGGCGGATTCAGCAGCAGTCGTGTTTGACTCACTGGCTGATGGTGCAGCATCTGCAGCCGGCACAGGTCTTTCAGGCTCTGGCGCTTTATCATCTGCCGCAGCCGTAACTTCCATCGTCACGATGAGTGCACCTTGAGCAACCTTGTCGCCTACACTCACTTTTATTTCCTTGACGATTCCTTCATTTGGCGAAGGGATCTCCATGGTGGCCTTGTCACTCTCAAGCGAGATCAGCGAGTCTTCCGCTGCAACGCTGTCTCCCGGTGAAACAAGTATTTCGATGACCTCCACTTCGTCGAAGTCACCAATATCCGGGATGCGTACTTCCTGTAAATCTGCCACGTCGTAGACTCCAGATTAAACCGTTGTCGGGTTGGGCTTGCTGCCGGCGATGCCGAATTTTTTCATCGCCTCACTGACTTTCTTCGCGGGTACTGCGCCTTCGTCTGCCAGTGCCTTCAGTGCGGCGATGACGACATGGTAGCGGTCTACTTCGAAGAAGCTGCGCAATGCCTCACGCGTGTCGCTGCGACCGTAGCCATCAGTGCCAAGCACAGTGTAGCTGGCAGGCACTGCTGAACGAATCTGGTCGGCAAACAGACGCACATAATCCGTCGCTGCAATGACCGGGCCTTTGGCATCCTCCAGACATTTCGCTACGTAACAGCTCTTCGGTTTACTGGTCGGGTTGAGCCGGTTCCAGCGTTCGCAGTCATCCATGTCACGACGCAGTTCGTTGAAGCTGGTAGCACTCCAGACATCGGCCGACACACCCCAGTCCTGCTCAAGCATCTCTGCAGCTGCCTCGACCTCACGTAGAATAGTGCCGCTACCGAGCAACTGCACATGCAGCTTCTTGCGACCACCTTTTTTCAGTTGATACATACCCTTAATGATGCCTTCCTCTGAACCCTTCGGCATCTCGGGATGGCTGTAGTTTTCGTTCATCAGGGTGACGTAATAGAAGATATTTTCCTGTTCCCTGTACATGCGGCGCATGCCATCCTGAATAATAACTGCCAGTTCATAAGTGTAGGTTGGGTCATAGGAAACGCAGTTCGAGATGCCTCCGGAAGCCAGGAAGCTGTGCCCATCCTGGTGCTGCAGTCCCTCACCATTCAACGTAGTACGCCCGGCCGTGCCGCCCATCAGGAAGCCTCGTGCCTGCATGTCACCGGCGGCCCAGACAAGGTCACCGACACGCTGGAAACCGAACATCGAGTAGTAAATATAGAACGGAATCATGCTGACGCCGTGATTCGTATAGGAGGTTGCAGCGGCTATCCAGTCAGACATCGCACCGGCTTCATTTATGCCTTCCTGAAGAATCTGGCCCTTCTTGTCCTCGCGATACCACATGACCTTGTCGCTGTCTTCAGGCTCATAGAGCTGCCCGGACGATGAGTAGATGCCGAGCTGGCGGAACAGTCCTTCCATACCGAAGGTGCGCGCTTCATCAGGCACGATAGGCACGATGCGTTTGCCTATGGTTTTATCACGCGTCATTGCAGACAGCATGCGCACAAAGGCCATGGTCGTGGACAGTTCACGATCGCCGCTGCTCTTTAGCAGGGCGTCAAAAATGTCCAGCCCAGGCACATCGAGCACCGGCACTTCAGGATTACGCTTCGGCAGATGACCACCAAGCAGCTGGCGTTTCTCACGCATGTACTGCAGTTCTTCGCTGTCTTCTTCAAATCTCAGGAAGGGGATGTCCTCGACGTCCTCGTCGGATACGGGCAAGCCGAAGCGATCGCGGAAGCGCTTCATGTGCTCGACACCCATTTTCTTCTGCGAGTGGGTGATGTTCTGGCCTTCGCCGGCAGCACCCATGCCGTAACCCTTGACGGTCTTGGCCAGTATGACGGTCGGCTGTCCAACATGATTGACCGCTTCGTAATAGGCTGCGTAAACCTTGCGTGGATCATGACCGCCGCGAAGCAAATGCCAGATATCGTTGTCGGTCATGTCGGAGACCATCTCCAGCAGTTCCGGGTACTTGCCGAAGAAGTGCTCGCGCACAAAGGCGCCGTCGCGCGATTTGTAGGCCTGGTAGTCACCATCCACGGCTTCTTCCATGCGCTTGAGCAGCAGGCCATCCTTGTCACGTGCAAGCAGGCGGTCCCAGCCGGAGCCCCAGATGACCTTGATGACATTCCAGCCCGCGCCACGGAACAATGCCTCCAGTTCCTGGATGATCTTGCCGTTGCCGCGCACCGGTCCGTCCAGGCGCTGCAGGTTGCAGTTGACCACGAAGATCAGGTCGTCGAGCTTTTCGCGACCGGCCATACCAATTGCACCTACCGATTCAGGCTCATCCATTTCACCATCGCCGCAATAGGCCCATACCTTGCGCCCGTTTGCATTAATTATCTCGCGATCGTGAAGATATTTCATGAAACGAGCCTGGTAGATAGCCATGATCGGACCCAGACCCATCGACACAGTCGGGAACTGCCAGAAATCACGCATCAGCCAGGGGTGCGGATAAGATGAAAGACCCTTTCCGTCTGATTCGAAGCGGAAATTGAGCATCTGCTCTTCCGTGATGCGCCCTTCGAGGAAGGCACGCGCGTAGATGCCAGGTGCGATATGCCCCTGAAAGAACACAAGGTCGGAACCGTTCTCGGCATCGTGACCACGGAAAAAATCATTGAAGCCCACGTCATACAGGGTAGCTGACGAGGCAAAGCTGGCGATGTGTCCACCAACAGCACCCGGCCTGTGATTAGCCTTTACCACCATAGCCATGGCATTCCAGCGGATATAGGATTTGATGCGATTTTCCAGTGCCATGTCGCCCGGTTTGCGCTGCTGCTTATGCACCGGAATCGTATTGACATAGGCCGTGTTGGCGCTGAAAGGCAGGTAGGCACCGGCTCGCCGAGCCTGGTCGACCAGCCGCTCGATCAGGTAATGGGCACGATCGGTGCCTTCAAATTCAATTATGGCATCGAGGGCATCCAGCCACTCACGGGTTTCAGCAGGATCGATGTCCTTGTTTGTTGGCATTATTTCTTCCTCATCGGCAACTGTCGGGGTTGCCGGATTTTTGAATTCGGTCCTGTGAACGCGGCGGGCAACCTGGCGCCCTTATTTACTGGCAGGATGTGCCTGAGTCGTTCTTTGCGTGGCAAATCACGCGTATAATCGTTTTTTTGACCGCCGGGGTCAAGATAAATGGCCATTTCCATATAACTGGCCTGAACATTTTATTCCATATAATCAGCCAGTTGAGTCAATACCAAATGGACACGATCAGCCTCCCGAAACCCGACGACTGGCACCTGCATCTGCGCGACGGCCAGATACTGGAATCTGTCCTTCCCGCCACCTTGCGCAGTTTTCACCGTGCGATCGTCATGCCCAACCTGATTCCACCGATCAGCAGTGTAGATCAGGCACTGGAATACCGGCAGCACATCATCAACGCATGTCCCGGCGACTGCGGGTTTGAGCCATTGATGACCTTGTATCTGACCGACATGACGGCTCCCGATGAGGTGCGCAGGGCAGCTGCTGACCCCCATATACACGGCGTCAAGCTCTACCCGGCCGGCGCTACGACAAATTCGGAGTCCGGTGTAACCAGCCTGCCTGACTTGATGCCCACCCTGGAAGCTATGGCCGACGCTGGCTTGCCACTGCTGGTACATGGTGAAGTCACAGATCCGGATATCGACGTATTCGATCGCGAAGCCGTATTCATCGAGCATGTTCTGCAGCCGCTGCTGCAAGCACTACCGCAGCTGAAGGTTGTTTTTGAGCATGTAACTACCCGTCACGCAGTCGAATTCGTGAAAGCAGCCCCTGAGAATGTTGCGGCGACCATTACCGCCCACCACCTGCTGCTTAACCGAAATGCCATGTTCAAAGGCGGCATACGCCCCCATCACTACTGTCTGCCGGTGCTCAAACGGGAGCAACACCGGCGGGCGCTGATCGAAGCAGCAATAAGCGGCAATCCAAAATTCTTTCTCGGTACTGATAGCGCACCGCACCCGCGCACTTTCAAGGAATCAGGCTGCGGGTGTGCCGGAATCTATTCCGCTCCAGTAGCACTGGAAGTGTATACCCAGGTATTCGACGACAATGCCGCACTCGACAAACTCGAAGGATTTGCCAGCCGCTTCGGACCTGACTTTTATGGTTTGACCGTCAACAGTACGACGGTCACGCTGGTGAAGGAACCCTGGCAGGTACCGGACGTCATTCAGGCACTGGACGAGGAACTGGTGCCATTCTGTGCTGGCGAGACCCTTGCATGGCGACTGCTGGACAATTAAGCTCCGCGCCGCATTGATTGCAGCAACGTGATCACTTATCATCTATTGTTGATCATTTTACTCAACTATTACAAACAAGCTCCGGGAGCACCCAATGAAAAATCCTCTTGATTCGATCATCGGCACAATTGTTTCAGGCTTCGTGCTGACCATCGTGCTGTTCTTCTTCGCGAAGAACTTTCTCGGCTAGATAGCCTCGCCCAATACGAACATCAGAAAAAACACTTAGGAAGGAATAACAATGGATCTCGTTATCGATCGCTGGTTTCATGTCATGTCTGGAATTGCATGGGTTGGCATACTCTACTACTTCAATTTCATCCAGGTCCCCGGTCTGGCAAAGGCAAAAGCCGACGGCACTGCGCCAGGCATCACCAAACATATTGCTCCGACAGCACTGCTGTGGTTCCGCTGGGCATCCATCGCAACCTGGCTGACCGGCGCCTACTACCTGGAAAGGAGCGGCCTCGGCCTCGGCAATGCATTCCTGCTCAAGGGAGGCGTGGCTTATATCGGTATCGGCGCATGGCTGGGTACCATTATGCTTTTCAATGTCTGGGTACTGATCTGGCCTAACCAGAAAAAAGTACTCGGCATGGTCGAAGCCACGGATGAAGCCAAAGCGAAGGCGGCACGCATAGCTTTGCTCGCTTCACGCACCAATACCATGCTGTCCATCCCGATGCTGTTCTTCATGGTTGCAGGCCCTCACGGAGCCATGCTGTTTAGCTAACAGGCAACTTGATCGCTGTAAAAAAACCCGGCTCTGGTCGGGTTTTTTCTTTTCAGTTCGCAATCTGTGTGCTATAAATTTCCGTTTACGCGCCCGCATCGGGCGCTTTTTGCTTTTATAGACATGTCGCATGCAACATTTAATGAACACATATAACCGTTTACCGCTGGCCTTCAGCAAAGGCGAGGGCATCTGGCTGGAAGACACCGAGGGCAAGCGCTACCTGGATGCCCTGTCAGGCATCGCCGTCTGTGGCCTGGGCCATTGCCACCCTGCCGTCAGCAAGGCGATATGTGAACAAAGCCAGACACTCGTTCACACCTCTAACATTTACCAGATCCCCCTGCAGGAGCAGCTGGCAGACCGTCTGGCAAAACTGTCCGGCATGGATCGCATCTTCTTCGCTAATTCAGGCGCCGAAGCCAACGAAGCAGCCCTCAAACTGGCCAGATTGTATGGCCACAAGCGCGGCATCGACACGCCATCCGTTCTGGTTTGTGAAGGCAGCTTCCATGGCCGCACCATGGCAACTCTGAGTGCCACAGCCAACCGCAAGGTTCAGGCTGGCTTTGAACCCCTGTTGCGAGGCTTCAGCCGCATTCCCTATAACGATATTGAAGCAGTCAGAAACGCTGCCAGCAACGATGCCAATGTCGTGGCTATACTGGTCGAACCCGTGCAGGGCGAGGGTGGCATCAATATTCCGGATGCAGATTATCTCAACGAACTGCGCACCATCTGTGATGAAAACAACTGGCTGCTGATGCTGGATGAAATCCAGACTGGCATGGGCCGTACAGGCAAGCTGTTCGCTCATCAGCATAACGGCATCGTGCCGGATGTCATGACACTGGCAAAAGCGCTAGGAAATGGCATGCCCATCGGCGCCTGCCTGGTAAGCGGCAAGGCATCCGAAGTTCTTGGCCCCGGCAACCACGGCTCTACCTTCGGCGGCAATCCGCTCGCCTGCTCAGCCGCGATGGCGGTTCTCGATGTCATCGAAAACGAGAATCTGATCGAACATGCTGCCGACAACGGCAAATTTCTTGCTGAATTGCTGGCAGAAGGGCTGGCAGGAAAAGACGGCGTCAAAGAAATTCGTCAGTACGGAATGATGATAGGCATTGAGTTTGAAGAGCCGTGCGGTGAACTGGTTATGAAGTCAGCCGACGCTGGCCTGCTGATCAATGTCACAGCTGAACATGTGCTGCGTCTTTTACCACCGCTGACCTGTACAACAGATGATATTCGCGAGATAAGCACTCGCCTGCTACCACTAGTTAACGAGTTTCTTTCATCATGACACGACATTTTATCAGCCTGCTCGATCTGTCCACTGAAGAGTTGACCGGCGTACTGGACCGGGCAGACGCCCTGAAAAAGGAGATCAAATCTGGCATCACGTCGCAGGCCCTGCAGGGCAAAACGCTGGCGCTGATGTTCGACAAGTCATCTACCAGGACGCGCGTATCCTTCGAAACGGGTATGAACCAATTGGGCGGCTCGGCACTGTTCCTGTCACCCAATGACGCACAAATTGGACGCGGTGAACCTGTCGAGGATACTGCTCGCGTCCTGTCACGCATGGTGGACATCGTCGCTATTCGCACCGGCGCGCATGACAACATCATCCGTTTCGCCGAACACAGTGACATTCCGGTTATCAACGCACTGACGGATTTCAATCACCCCTGCCAGCTGCTGGCAGACGTGATGACCGTGCGGGAGCATCTAGGCGATATATCCGGCAAACGGGTGGCCTACATCGGTGATGGCAATAACATGTGTCATTCATGGATGATTGCCTCACGCCAGTTCGGCTTCGATATACGCATAGCAACACCTGACGGCTACGGCCCGGAATCCAACCTGCTGGAGGCCTGCCATGACTGTGTCACCGTGTGCAAGACCCCTGACGAGGCAGTCAGAGGTGCAGATGTCGTGGTGACAGACACGTGGATCAGTATGGGCCAGGAAGAAGAGAAGCAACGGCGCATGACGGATTTCGCAGATTACACCGTTGACGCAGCAATGATGAAGCGCGCAGCGAAGAAAGCCATATTCCTCCACTGTTTACCAGCGTATCGAGGATACGAAGTCAGTGAAGAAGTACTGGAAGGCCCACAGAGCGTTGTGTGGGATGAGGCAGAAAATCGCCTGCATGCTCAGAAGGCACTAATCGAGTTCCTGCTTGAGATTTAACATGATTAATGGTACAAAACGCCCCCCTCAGCTGAGAGTTTAACCGTGTTTACTGACCGGTTCAGCTGAGGTTAAGGAATTACTGAATACACTTCCGCTACAAAGAACACCAACATTACCTTGGAGAACACCATGAAAAAGACCGCAAGCCTGGCTATCGCCATCGCTCTTTTTGCCGTAGCAGGCACCTCAAACGCCCGTGAAGGCAAAGAAGTCTATGACACTAAATGCTTCATCTGCCACGCTACTTCTGTTGCCGGTTCGCCGAAATTTGGTGACAAGGAAATGTGGGCGCCACGCATCGCCACAGGCATGGACGCAATGATGGCAACCGTTGTCAAGGGCAAGGGCGCAATGCCTCCGAAGGGTACCTGCATGGATTGCACCGACGATGAGTTGAGAGCAGCGGCGCAGTACATGGTTGACGCTGCAAAATAAGCCTCTATACAAGAGCTGAAAAAGGCGCTCGTTTGAGCGCCTTTTTTTATTGCCTTCAATTAAGGAATCAGCTTTCGAAAAATTCCGTCAGCTTATTCCCCTTCACTACACCAAGCTTTACCTGATCAATCACTCCATCTCGAATTGATAATAAAGTCGGTGTACCACGAACACCAAACCGGGACCCGAGCTCCGGCTCATCACTGATGTTGATCGTGAAGACATTAGTGTTCTTTTTCCTTTCTTCCTCTACTAGCGGCGTCATCTCCCGGCAATTACTACAGCGCTTGCTCATGAAATACAGAAACACCGGCTTGTCCATATCCGTCGCATCTGTGACGACATCATCCATACGTGGCGCATGCTTTCCGACCATTGCGCGTGAGGCCAGACGCATCAGTGTGTAGGGCAGCAGCAGTGCCAGTACCAGGACTGTTACGAGGATGTATTCGATGTTTGGCATTGGGTGATTGTGGGCTTACTGTTAATCCTAAGCAAGATAATGTATTTTCGCGCCATGACTGACGAACTACAAGGCATGGGGCTGAGCGACACGCTCATCAGCCAGGAAAGCGGTAATGGAGCTCAACTAGTTGCACAACTGGAAGACCAGCGCAGACA
>Ga0209013_10002926_pt1 | contig 15352 bp, 12 predicted proteins | sample Cruoilmetagenom2_FD_187291 | JGI IMG/M metagenome (GOLD analysis project Ga0209013, IMG submission 187291) | Oil polluted marine microbial communities from Coal Oil Point, Santa Barbara, California, USA - Sample 2 (SPAdes) (version 2) | ecosystem: Environmental > Aquatic > Marine > Oil seeps ... | reverse complement strand
ATGTAAACTCTAAAAAGCGTTACTTATAATTGAAGCACTCCCTTGCTGAGTAAAGAATCCTGGCCCAGAGGACCAGGCTTTGGGTCACCCCTGAAAGGGGATAACGATACAAGCCATTTTGCTGAACCGCAGAATATCGAGAAAGGAATGACGATTGAAGGAGGTTGGAATCACTGCGCTCTACTATTTATATCAATCGTAGCATACCTCATCCGGAGGCGTTCGTTCTGGATTATCTTCAATTAATTGATAATATTTTTATTTTGTACAGAACAAAAACACCCTGACAATTTCCATTTGATTTATTGACATACAATACATAGTGATATATCATATCCAATATACTAAAATCCGGTTCATGATTGAAAGACCTTGAGCCAAGTGAAGCCATATATCCAGACGATTGACATCAACCGGTAACCACACAACTCAAAGAACTGATTCGACACACGATCATGCCCATCCCTACCAATATCAAACCCTTCAATCGTTCGTTTATGAGAGAAGAGGTCTACAAAACCATGCTTTCCTGGATTATGAAAGGCAAGCTGCGTCCTGGCGAGAAACTCCTTGACAAAGAGTTGGCAGAAAACATGGGTGTGAGCCGTACCCCGGTTCGAGAAGCTCTTCGTCGGCTTGAAGACAAGGGCTTGGTGGAATCTTCGGCCAACCGGTGGACACGCGTTTCAGAGGTTTCAATCAAAGAGCCAGAAATGATCTATCCAATCATCTGGGCCCTTGAAAGGTTGGCCGTTTCATGGGCCATGGCAAATTTGACCGCAGGCGATTTTAAGAGAATGAAACAAACCAACCTGGCCCTGGAAAAGGCGCTGGGGGAAGCGGATCCGGTGAAAGCGTCCAAGGCCGATATCCAGTTCCATGACGTTTTCATTGAGCGGGCCGGCAATCCCCACATCGTTACCATCCTCAGGGATTTGAAAATCAAATGCCGCCGCGTGGAGGTGACCTATTTCGAGGGGTCTGCCTGTTCAAAGTATTCCCTGGATGAACACAATTGCATCCTGGATGCGCTGGAATCCGGAGATGCTGCACTGGCCCGATCCACGATACAGGCCAACTGGCAGAACAGCCTCAATCGGCTCAAGGATGTCGGATGCAGAGCCGGCATCGATGACGTTGACCATCTGCGGAGCAAAACAAATGAGCATTGATTTTAAACGTGTTACCGAAAAAGCTGAGGAATGCCGGCCCCAGATCTCGACGTTCCTCAGGGACATGGTGGCCATTCCAAGCGAAAGCTGCCAGGAAGAAAAGGTCGTGCAACGCATCAAGCAGGAAATGAACGCCGTGGGATTTGATCGGGTGGAAATTGATCCCATGGGCAATATCCTAGGGTATATCGGCACAGGAAAGCATCTGGTTGCAATGGATGCCCATATCGACACCGTGGGTATCGGAAACCGGGAAAACTGGAAGTATGATCCCTACACCGGATACGAAGATGACGAGATCATCCTCGGCCGGGGAACCAGCGACCAGGAAGGCGGCATGGCGGCCATGGTCTATGCCGGTAAAATTATCAAAGACCTCGGCCTTGAGGGCGACTATACCTTGCTTGTAACCGGCACCGTCCAGGAAGAGGACTGTGATGGTCTTTGCTGGCAGTACATCATCGAAGAGAGCAAGATACATCCCGAATTTGTGGTTTCAACGGAACCTACATCTCTGGGTGTCTACAGGGGGCAGAGAGGACGAATGGAAATCCTTGTTTCCGTGGACGGCGTCAGCGCACACGGATCCGCTCCCGAACGGGGGGATAATGCTATCTTTAAAATGGCTCCCATCCTCATGGAACTCCAGGACCTGCACCTGCGCCTGAAAGACGACGCTTTTCTCGGCAAGGGATCATTGACTGTGTCCGAGATTTTTTATACGTCTCCCTCCCGGTGTGCGGTCGCCGATGGCTGCTCCATCTCCGTGGACCGGCGCCTCACCCGCGGAGAAACATGGGAAAGCGCCCTGGAGGAGATCCGTCATCTCCCGGCTGTTGAAAAAGCCGGGGGAAAGGTCAGCATGTACAATTACGACCGGCCCGCCTACACCGGACTGGTTTATCCAACGAAATGTTATTTCCCCAGCTGGGTGCTGGATGAAGATCATGCGGCCTGCAAAACCCTGGTGGACGCCTTTACCACCCTGTTCGACCGGGAGCCGGTAGTGGACAAATGGACCTTTTCCACCAATGGTGTCTCCATCATGGGGCGATACGGTATCCCCTGCATCGGGTTCGGCCCGGGGCACGAGGACCAGGCCCATGCCCCCAATGAGGTGACCTGGAAGGACGAACTGGTCAAGGCGGCTGCCATGTATGCCGTAATTCCGTCTCTGTATGCGCAAAAATACGCATAGTAAAAGGATTCTTTTTACGCCATGACACACCGTGTGGTAATCGCCATCGGGGGAAACTCCCTGATCAAAGACAAGAATCGCCGGGAAATTGACGATCAGCTGGCGGCTGTCAGGGAGACGGCCGGATACATTGCCGATTTCATCCAACTCGGGTATGAGGTTGTCATTACCCACGGCAACGGACCCCAGGTCGGCTTTATTCTCAGGCGATCCGAACTTGCCTTTGAAGCCGGGGAACTTCATTTTGTTCCCCTGAAAAACTGCGTTGCCGACACCCAGGGTGCCATTGGATATCAGATCCAGGAATCACTGACCAATGCCTTCAGGCAGCGGGGCATTGATAAATACCCGGCCACCATGGTCACCATGGTGGAAGTGAAGGCCGATGATCCGTCCTTTAAAAACCCCACCAAGCCCATCGGTGTCTTTTATCCGAAAGAAAAGGAGGCGTCCCTTTTAAAGGAGCACCCGGACTGGCATTTTGTCCACCAGGAGGGAAAGGGGTCTCAGCGGGTTGTACCCTCCCCCCGCCCCCTGCGCATTGTGGAGATGGAAGCCATCCTCGCCATGGTGGACAGCGGCCTTGTCGTCATTGCAGCCGGTGGCGGAGGCATTCCGGTGGTTCAAGACAGCAGCGGCAATTTGTCAGGCGTCAATGCCGTGGTGGACAAGGACCTGACAGGTGCCCTCATGGCAGCGGAACTGGCGGCAGACTTGATGATCATTTCCACCCCGGTGGAAAAGGTTTGCCGGGATTTTGAGAAACCCACCCGCACGGCCCTGGACCGGATCACGACGGCACAGGCAAGGGATTTAATTGCCCAGGGACAGTTTGCACCGGGCAGCATGCTGCCGAAAATCGAGGCAGCTCTCGGCTTCATTGCCCGGGGCGGAAAGCGGGTCATCATTACCACGCCGGAGAACCTTGTGGGCGCGGTCCTGGAAAACAAAGGAACCCACATTGTACCCTGAACAGCGGCTGGGGATATCGTCGAGGCAGAAGAAAGTCTTCCGGCTCGAGGAGTTGACTCAGCAATGGGGAGGCTACACCGAGTTCAACGACTGTGAGGGTATAGTTTAATAATATTGACGACAAAATTGGGCCAATTCGGTCTTGGACAAAGCCCGGAAGAGAGAGACAAGCATGGACAAAATCGTTATAAATGAAGTCATAAAAAAACTGGACGGACTCAAGTACCAAGGGCTGTACTTGGATGATTTTTTGCTTACCTGGGACAAAAATGATGATGAATTGCAGGCGGTCTTTGTGGTAGCGGAAGCACTGAGGTTGTTGCGCGAAAATAACGTGTCTTCAGATATTTATAATAGTGGCCTGGCCATTTCTCTGTTTAGGGATTCCTCAACGCGCACCCGCTTCAGTCTGGCCAGTGCCGCCAACCTGCTTGGTTTGGAAGTACAGGATTTGGACGAAGGCAAATCCCAGGTTGTTCATGGTGAAACCGTTCGCGAAACCGCCAACATGATTTCCTTTATGGCCGATGTAATAGGTATCCGGGATTGCATGAATATTGGAAAGGGTAATACCTATATGCACGAAGTGGCTAAATCAGTTCAGCAGGGCTACGACGACGGCATTTTGGAACAGCGGCCTACAGTCATAAATATGCAATGCGATATAGACCATCCCACCCAATCCATGGCCGATGCCTTACATTTGATCAACCACTTCGGAGGAGTGGAAAACCTCAAGGGGAAGAAAATTGCCATGACTTGGGCCTACTCACCCACTTATGGCAAGCCCCTATCCGTTCCCCAGGGCATCATAGGCCTGATGACCCGGTTTGGCATGGATGTGGCCCTGGCCCATCCAGAACCCTATGGCCTCATGCCGGAAACAGAGAAAGTTGCCCGGAAAAATGCTGAAGCCGGCGGTGGGAGTTTTACCAAGACCCATAACATGACAGAAGCTTTCGAAGGTGCAGACATTGTGTATCCCAAAAGCTGGGCTTCCTATGCCACCATGGAGCGCCGCACGGAGATCTTCAGCAAAGGCGACTTTGAAGGTATTGATGCCCTCAGCAAAGAGATGGTCGTACAGAATGCCGACTATAAGGATTGGGAATGCACCGAAGAGATGATGGCCTCCACCAAGGACGGGAGGGCGCTTTACATGCATTGTCTACCTGCGGATATCACCGGTGTTAGCTGCCAAGAAGGTGAAGTGCAGAAATCGGTCTTCGACAGGTATCGGATCCCTTTGTACAAAGAGGCAGGATACAAGCCCTACATCATTGCTGCCATGATCTTTTTAAGCAGAGTCCGGGACCCGGCCCGAATGCTGTCCCAAATCCAGAAAAGGGGCAAATCCAAGATGATGTTTTAGCAAAATCTAACTGGTGGAGTGTAATCTTATGTCCCATAAACAAAGAATTCTGTCCTTGAGCGATAAATATAGGCAATACACCGCTGAATGCCTGTCCAAAATGATCAAGATACCTTCTTTTAGCAAGAGGGAAGAAAATGTTTGTAAAGCAATTGTTTCGCTGTGCCAAAAGGCCGGTTTTGATGAGGTTAGAATCGATGGGCTCGGTAGCGTTGTAGGCCGAGTCGGTTATGGGCCCAAGGTCCTGGCCTTTGACGCTCATATTGACACCGTGGAAATCGGCGACCGTAGTCAGTGGAATTTCGACCCGTTCAGTGGTGAGATCAAGGACGGTCTGGTCTACGGGTTGGGAAGCTCCGATCAATCAGGTGGGGCGGCGGCTATGATCTCCGCTGGCCGGATGCTAAAGGAAATTGGATACGATCTGGAATATTCAATCTATTTCACTTTCACAGTCATGGAAGAGGATTGTGACGGCATCGCCTGGATCTACTTGATCGAAAGAGAAGACCTGAAACCCGAGCTGGTGGTGTCCACCGAGCCCAGTGCTTGCAAGCTTTACCGGGGCCAGCGCGGCCGTATGGAAATTGAGGTTCTTTTCAGGGGAATCTCCTCCCATGGCTCTATTCCCGAAAAGGGAAACAGCGCGGCCTACAAGGCAGCCAGGGCGGCTTTGGCCATGGAAAAGCTGAATCATGAGCTGGAACCGGATAGGGACAACTTTTTGGGCAAAGGCTCGCTGACGGTTTCGAGGATGGATGCGTTTGGACCATCGCAGTGTTCCGTGCCGGATAAAGCAAAATTGTACCTGGATCGCCGTTTAACCTGGGGCGAAGATGCTGATTTTGCCATCGAGCAGGTGACGAAGTACATCACTGAAGCTGTGGGAGAACTCCCTGAAAAGGTCCATATGCCCTACTACAAGGAGAGGGGTTATAAGAATACGGATTTTGGACAGGATCTATATTTCCCAACCTGGAAGATAGATGAAGACCACCGACTAGTTAGAGCCACTCAAAAGGCCTTTGCCAGCCTCTTTGCAGAGGAGCTTGAACCCGGCCCGTGCACTTATTCAACAAATGCGGTTTCAATCTGCGGTCAGTATCAAATTCCCACTGTGATCATCGGCCCGGGAGATGTGGAAGTCTGCCATAAGCCTAATGAAACCACAAGAGTTGACGACCTGGTCAAGTGCAGTGCTCTTTACGCCATGCTGCCTTATGCACTGGCCGAGACCAAATAAAAACTGTAATCTAAAGGGAGCAGGGCATTTCGCTCCGGGCAGCATGCTTTCAAAGATTCAGGCAGCTGTCGATTTTGTCAAGTCCTAAAGGGGGACGGGCTATCATTACCCGCCCGGACAAGCTTGATGAGGCTATTGAGGGAGAGGAAATGAAAAAGCTGTTCAATTTTGCCTACCGGCTGAACTGGCTGGTTGAGCGCATCTGTGCGCTCCTGGTGGGCCTCATGGTGGTGGTCATCTGGTTCGGGGTGGTTGAGCGGTATTTTCTCCACATGGGATTTACCTGGACCGAAGAATTCTCCAGGTATGTCATGATCTGGGCGGCCCTTCTGGCAGTCTCCTGCGGCGCGTTTTACCGGGAACACATCGGCCTGGACATTGTAAAACGGTTCCTGCCGCCGACAGGCGCCCGTATCCTGGCAATCAGCCTTGACCTTGTCGGCCTGGCTTTTTTTCTCTTTCTGGCATGGTACGGCATCGGCATGACCAGGGCTGGTCTTGGTCAGTACGCCACCATCTTCGGCATCACCATGGTGGTGCCTTTTGCCGCGGTTCCGGTCTCCTCGGCCCTGACCGCGTTTCAGGTCTTTGCCGCCATGTTCCGGAGTTCGGAACCGTTCGCCACAGACATGGCCCAGACGCAGTAGGAGAATGTTATGATCGTAGTTCTGCTGATCTTCTTTTTCTTTATTCTCATAGGGCTTCCCATTGGTGTGACCCTCGGGGTTGCCGGCGTTGCAGGCCTTGTCCAGATCGGGGGAGAGAATTTTCTGACGATGGCACCCAAGCGCTACTTTGAGGGCCTGGACCTGTTCACGTTCATGGCCATGCCCTTTTTTATCCTGGCAGGCGAAATCATGAACCGCTCGGGCATCACGGAAAAGCTGGCAGCCTTTGCCGATGCCCTGGTGGGTTATCTCCGGGGCGGCCTGGCCCACTCCAACATGATTGCCTCGGTTTTGTTTGCCGGCATGACCGGCGCGGCCGTGGCAGACACGGCTGCCTTTGGCAACACCCTGGTACCGGCCATGGTCAAGGAGGGGTACACCCGTCCTTTTTCCTGCGCCGTCACCGTTGCCGGATCCATCATCGGGCCCACCATTCCACCGTCTAACCTCATGGTCATCTACGGTTCTCTCATGGGCGTTTCCATTGCCGGGCTCTTTGCCGCAGGTATTTTACCGGGACTGCTCATCTGCGTGCTTTGCATGGGTGTGATTGCGGCCCTGGGCAAACGGCTGAATCTGCCCAAAAGCAAGGAGCGCTTCAGCCTGCTGCGCATTTTGTGGGCGTTCAAGTCGAGCTTTCTTGCCATTCTCATGCCCGGCATCATCCTGGGCGGCATTCTTTTCGGCATTGTCACCCCCACGGAAGCGGCGGCCATTGCGGTATTTTACGCCCTGTTCATCGGCGTGGTGGTCTACCGGGCTCTGACCTTCAAAGACATTGTGGAGATGCTCGTCCGCACTTCCCGGATCACCGGCATTGTCTTTCTGATCATTGCCAGTGCCTCCATCTTAAGCTGGTGGATGACCTTCATGCAGATTCCCCAGAAAATTGCTGCCTTTTTCCTGTTCCTGTCCAGCAACCCCAATGTCATCATTGCCCTGATTCTCTCCCTGCTCCTGGCCGTGGGCATGTTCATGGACATCAATGCAGCGCTGATCATTCTGGCGCCGGTGCTGGGACCGCTGACCACCACCATCGGCATGGATCCTGTCCACGCCGGCATCATGATCGTTCTGGCATTGAACATCTCGCTGATGACACCACCGGTGGGCGCTTGCCTGTTTGTGATGTCATCGGTCACGGGGGAGCGTATTGAAAAGATCAGCATTGCGCTGATTCCGTTTTTGGCAGTGGAAATAGCCGTCCTCTTTTTAGTGGCCTTCTGGGATGATTTAACTATGTATATCCCAAGACTGCTCATGTAATGTTTGCGTATCAACAATTCATGACCCGGCGCGGTGGCCTGATTATACTGACGCCAGCACCGGCAAATGAATTATTAACCAACGGCAACACTGTTGCCATAACCATTAGGAGGTAAGAATGAAAGTTGTAAAACTAGTGTCAGTTGTTCTTATGGCAGCCCTGTTTGCTGTCGTAAGCGTCACCGGAACGGCCATCGCGGCCAAAACCATCAAGCTGCACCACCTGAACAAGGATGATCCCTTTGACAACGCCACAGGCGCCATGGCCACCGTATTCAAAAGCCTGGTCGAGGCCGGCTCCAACGGTTCCGTCATGGTCCAGACCTTTCCCAGCGGCCAGCTGGGCAAAGACAAGGATGCCTTACAGCAGGTAAAAGCGGGCGTCATTCAAGCCGGCATCCATTCTGTAGGCGGATTTGCGTCGATTTACCCCCTCATCGGGATCCTGGACATTCCCTTTGCCTTCCCCAATATCAGCAAAACATACGAAGTGTTTGACGGCCCCTTTGGAAAAAAACTGGCGGCCGACATTGAAAAGAAAACCGGCCTTCACGTTCTGGGGTTTGGGGATTCCGGCGGATTTTTCCAACTGACCAACTCCAAACGCCCCATCCACTCCCCGGCTGACATGGACGGCGTGAAAATCAGAACCATGGGTCTTGACACCCACAAAGCCATCATCACGGCCATGGGCGGGCAGCCGGCGGCCATCTCCTGGTCTGAAGTTTATACTGCCCTCCAGACTGGTGTCGCCGACGGCCAGATGAACCCGATTCCCATCATCGCCTTTGCGAAGTTCCAGGAAGTCCAGAAATACCTAACCCTCAGCGGGCATCTTTTTGCCCCCTATGTCTGGACCATGAACGCCAAATTCTGGAACAGCCTTTCTGACAGCGAAAAATACGTTGTCAACTATGCGGCAAGATCCGCTATCATGGCGAGCCGGGGCATGGGACGTGTTATCGAAGCTTCCGACAGGGGCCTCAAAGAACTGTCCAAAACCATGGAGGTCAATACCCTGACCGCTGCTGAAAAAGAAGCGTTCAGGAAAGTTGCCGTTCCTGCCGTGAAAAAACTGATCGTCGATAAATTCGGTACTGAAGGCGAAGAGATGCTCAATGCATTCCTTAAAGCCGTAAAATAAATCGGTGGATCTCAACCTGTACCGGCTGTGATATATCCTGCTGGGCCGGATCCCTTGATCCGGTTCGGCAGATCCAACCGAGTGACACATCGCTCCCACGGAGATTTTACCCATGGAGTTCAACTACCGCTGCAGCGTCTGCAACGCAGCTTATGACATCACCCCCGAGCTTACCGTCTGTCCGGACTGTTCTCGGCATCAGCAAAAGGACCAGCCCCTGACAGGCGTCCTGGAGGTGGAACTGCATGGCACTTTAGACACCCAGTTTACCGTTTTTGACCTGCTCCCGGTGGAGCCTTTTTATTTCCCGCCCATCCCCGTGGGCAACACCCCTTTGTGGGAACCCGGAAACCTCCGGCGAACCACGGGATTCAACCGCCTGTTCATAAAGGACGATGGCTTAAATCCAACGGCCTCTTTCAAAGACCGGGCTTCGTTTCTGGTTTCTGCGGCGGCAAAAAAATTCAACATCCAGGACATTACCCTGGCCTCCACCGGCAATGCCGGCTCTTCCATGGCTGGCATCGGCGCTGCCGCCGGCCAGCGAATCACCCTGTTTCTGCCGAAAACCACACCTCCAGCAAAACTGGTCCAGGCGCTCCAATACGGCGCCAGGGTATACCGGGTCAATGGAAATTACGACAAGGCCTACGACATGTCCCTGGCGTTCACAAAACAAAAAGGCGGCCTGAACCGCAACACGGCCTACAACCCCCTGACCATTGAAGGCAAAAAGACCGCTTCCCTGGAACTGTTCAAGCAGCTGGGACAGGCACCTAACGTCCTGTTTGTCTCCGTTGGCGACGGATGCATCCTGTCCGGCATTTACAAGGGATTCAGGGATCTAAAACTCCTGGGTCTCATCCAGTCGATCCCCAGGATCATCGGTGTCCAGGCCGAGACTTCAGACGCGCTTTTTCGGGCCTTTACCACCGGAAAATTCGAAAACAAACCCACATCTACCATTGCAGATTCCATCTGCGTGGATGTGCCCCGAAACGGAATTCATGCCCTTGCCCAGCTCAACCGGTTCAACGGAAAGATGATGACCGTGTCTGACAACGAAATCATCGAGGCCCAGGCTTATCTATCCAGATCCACCGGTCTCTTTACGGAACCCGCCGGTGCGGCGGCATTTGCCGGTTTCAAGAAGGCGGCCTCCGGACTTGATCCGGATGCCGTTATCGTGATTCTGACCACTGGCAACGGCCTGAAAGACACCGCCTCGGCTACCCACGGCATTCACATGTCCGAGACCCTGATAGACTCAATTTATGATATTTTATGAGAGAGGATTAAAGTGTGATTGATTTAACCATCCACCCGGAAACGCTTGAGAACAACATTGCCTATTGTCGCGAAAAAGGCATTACCCTGCCCACATTCGCCATGATGAAAAACCCGGAAACCGTACCGGAAAAAATAAAGGACCAACTGCAGAAGACCGGCTTGTGGGACCTTCACTCCGCTAATCTTTACAGAATCACCTGGAAAAATGAGCCTAAAGGTTCAGGCGGTCTCTATGGCGGTGTCAACCACATCTTCCTGCCGCCGGAACTCACCGGGTGCAGGGCTACTATCATTATGCTGACAGGTCGCTGGTTTCCCACCGGCGCCCACAAGGTTGGAGCAACCTATGGCTGCCTGGCCCCGACCCTGGTCACCGGTCAGTTCGATCCTAAAAAAACCAAAGCGGTCTGGCCTTCCACCGGCAACTACTGCCGCGGCGGCGCCTATATTTCCACGCTGCTGGCCTGTAAGGCCATTGCCATCTTGCCCGAAGAGATGTCCCGGGAGCGCTTCGAATGGCTCAAGTCCATTGCCGGCCAGGTCATTGCCACCCCGGGGTGCGAGTCAAACGTCAAGGAAATCTTTGACAAATGCTGGGAACTGAGGGACTCCGGGGAGGATCTCAGGATCTTCAACCAGTTTGACGAAATGGGCAATCCCCTGTGGCACTACGCTGTCACGGGCAATGCCGTTGAAACGCTTGTACAACCATATCTGGCCAAAGGGATGCGCTTTGCCGGGTATGTTGCCTCTTCGGGTTCCGCCGGAACCCTGGGAGCCGGCTATTATTTAAAACAGAAATTCCCCCGCGCAAAGGTTGTTGCGGCCGAAGCCCTTCAGTGCCCAACCTTGCTTTACAACGGGTTTGGCGCCCACCGAATCGAAGGCATCGGCGACAAGCATGTGCCCTGGGTGCACAACTGTAAAGAAACCGACTTTGTCGTGGCAGTGGACGATGAAGTCCCCATACGGGCACTGCGGCTTTTCAACGAACCCTTGGGGCGACAGGCTTTGATCGCATCGGGTGTGGATAAATTCCTTGTGGATAGCCTCGACCTTCTTGGTATTTCCAGCATTGGCAACATGGTGGCCGCCATCAAATTCGCCAATTATAATGAGCTTACCGAAAATGATGTAATTATCTCCATCGCCACCGATTCCATGCAGCTTTACGGATCACGACTGGGAGAGCTGGAGCAGGAACGCGGCGCCTATACCGCGGCACAGGCCCAGCGGGATCTGGAACTCATTGATGCCATAACCATGGATCACACCAAGGAGCTTTCTTATTATGACAGGAAAGCGATCCACAATCTCAAGTATTACACCTGGATCGAGCAGCAGGGACGGGAGATTCAGGAGCTCGATGCCCAGTGGCATGATCACGACAATTATTGGTATCCCATGTTTGACCAGGTGGACGCCATCGACGAGCTGATTATTGATTTCAACAAAAGAACCGGATTGTTGTAGGCATACGGGGCGGAACATGCCCGGGCAACAACGATCACGCCCATAGAGGGCGTTTGCCTGCGACCGGCACGGCTCGTGGTCGATGCGGCGAGGAAAACAGCCACATGAGACAACCTGAATCAAACGGCCTGAATCATCAGGATGGAGAAGCAGAATGAACTCAGTACAGATCGAAGATCAGATAAGACAGCTTGCACTATTGAACGCCGACGCCATGTACCAGGATGACTTCCTGCTGACCTGGGACCGCAGTGATGAAGAGATCGCCGCCGTGTTCAAAACCGCTGAAATCCTCTGGAGTATGCGTAGAAAAAACATATCTCCCCGCGCCTTCGACAGCGGCCTGGCCATTTCCCTGTTCCGGGATAATTCCACCAGAACCCGCTTCAGCTTTTCCAGCGCATCCAACCTCCTGGGGCTCACCGTCCAGGACTTGGACGAAGAAAAATCCCAGATCGCCCACGGGGAAACCGTCCGGGAAACCGCCAACATGGTCTCATTCATGGCCGATGTCATCGGCATCCGTGATGACATGTACATCGGCAAGGGAAACGCCTACATGCGGGAGGTCTCGAAAGCTGTCAGCCAGGGATATGTCGCCGGCATTCTGGAGCAGCGTCCCACCCTGGTCAACCTCCAGTGCGACATCGATCACCCCACCCAATCCATGGCCGACGCCCTCCACCTGATCCAGCACTTCGGGGGCATTGAAAAGCTCAGAGGAAAAAAAATCGCCATGTCCTGGGCCTACTCGCCCTCCTATGGGAAACCCCTGTCGGTTCCCCAGGGAATCGTAGGACTCATGACCCGCTTCGGCATGGATGTCACCCTGGCGCACCCTGAAGGCTACGGCATCATGCCCGAAGTGGAAACCATCGCAAAACGCAATGCCGAGACCAGCGGCGGCTCCTTCACCAAGACCGATTCCATGGCAGAGGCTTTTGAAGATACTGATATTGTCTATCCAAAAAGCTGGGCGCCCTTCAATGCCATGGAAAAACGAACAGAGCTCTACGGCAACAACGACATGGACGACATCAAGGCTTTGGAAAAGGAGTTGCTGGCCCAAAATGCTAAATTCAAAGAATGGGAATGCACCGAAACGCTCATGGATCTAACCAAAAACAAGCGCGCTCTGTACATGCACTGCCTGCCGGCAGACATCACTGGCGTAAGCTGCACCCAGGGAGAGGTCGCAGCGTCCGTGTTCGATCGCTTTCGGGACCCGCTCTATATGGAAGCCAGCTTCAAACCCTATGCCATCGCTGCCATGATTTTCCTTGCCAAATTCTCCAACCCGGTAGAGAAACTCTTGCAGATTCATCAACGAGGTCAAAACCGTGTACTCTGAACGGGTATGAAGCAGAGACCTAATGACACTAGCGTGGTTTCGTCCCGATCTTCTTGTGTACTGTTTTGCTAATTCTTCAGTATGTTGATCCGTTTGGCAGGCAATCGACTCTAAATTTGATCCCGCATAGTGATTGTCAGAATAATTATCGTCATTGAGGTCCTATGGATTTACGGATGGCTTACTGTTCACCATTTTTTATCGCCACGGCATCCATTCTTATTGCGTATGCGACGCCGATAATTATGCTGATTCCAAGGTTAATGGGGCTATCATAGTCTGTAGGCAGAAAATCCGATCATTCTTCCAATAGGGCAGAAAGGAGATTGCATTGACAGATATTTTTATCAAAAACGGAATGATTGTAGATGGATCTGGAAGCACTCCATACCCCGGAAGTGTTCACATCCAAAATGGACTTATAAAGAACATAGTAACGGGAGATGATTTTGGCTATCAAGCCGATGAAGAGATCGATGCCTCAGGGTGCTTTGTATCTCCTGGCTGGATGGATTGCCACTCCCATAATGATGTGGCCTACTTTTCAGATAAGTGGAAAGACCATAAAACAGTACAAGGGGTTACTCTTGAGGTGGTCGGCAACTGTGGTTTTTCGGCTGCACCCTTTCCGGACGCTGAATATCTATCGAGTCCTATTGACCATCGCTTGTATCAATGGCAGACAATGGCTGATTACTTCAGTTCATTGAAAACACTTTCCCTGCCGGTACATATTATCTCATTGGTAGCCCATGGTAATGTCAGAGCCGCGGTCATGGGATTTCGAGATACCCCGCCATCATCTAAAGAAATGGCAGCAATGGAATCAATGGTTATTGAAAGCATGAATAGCGGAGCTGTGGGGCTTTCGACTGGGTTGGCCTACCCACCCGGTTCTTTCAGTAACATTGAAGAAATAATCGCTTTGGCAAAGGTTGCAGCCCGATACGGGGGCATATATGTTACCCACATGCGTAATGAAGAAAACCTATTGGAAGAATCAGTTGATGAAGCTGTTGAGATCGCACGCCGAGCAGATATCCCATTGCATATATCTCACCTGAAAGCCATAGGAAAACCGAACCATTATAAGATCTATAAGATACTCTCTAAACTAGAAAATCTAGTCGAGACAGGTATGGATATCAGCTTTGACATGTACCCATATCCCGCCACCAGCACTTCCTTGAACATCATTCTGCCGGATTGGGTAGTAGCAGGAGGCCGGGAGGTGCTTATCCGGCGTTTAGGAGATCGGGAGATAAGAAGGCGGTTACGGGTGGAAATGGGTGTAATCGTCGAAGAGACAGGCCAGCGCTTATACAATGGTTGTACTTGGGATAAAATCATGATCAGCACCGTGGGAAAAGAAGACAATCGTTGGATGATCAGTAAAACCATCGAAGAGATAGCTCATCGGCAAGGTAAAGATCCGCTGGACACCGCCCTTGATCTTGTCCAAGATGATTCTGGACCAGTAAATGCCGTATATTTCTCGCTCGATGATGACAGCGCCTGGGACGTGTTAGCTCATCCACTTTCAATGGTCGGATCTGATGGAATTGTTTCCTCTGGCCAACCACATCCACGGGCTTTTGGTTCTTTTCCCAGATTCATATGCAAGGGTGTAAACGAGAGAAAGCAAATTTCCCTTGAAACCGCCATTGCAAAAATTACCTCAAAAGTTGCCAGACGTTTCAGCCTGAAAAATAAAGGTCAAATAAAGAAAGGAATGGATGCAGATATCACCATTTTTGATCTTAAAAAATTAAAGGATATAGCTACTTTTGATGACCCAATCCGTCCTCCGCAAGGTATTGAGTGGGTGATTCTTCAGGGTGCCATAAAAAAGATCGAAGTTTGAGGTTGAAATTTCAATTATTTCACATTTCTATTAATCAGAAAATGCCCTAATACAGTTTTCGGTTTCATGGCCAATCTCTCCTTCAAGAATTCGATACCTGTAGTTTGGCGTCAATACGATATGGTACTGGCAGTGCCGTATCGTTTGTCAGCAAAGAATTGCAAATTTCATAAACTAAGACAACTAATTTAGCCTTACCTAAAGCTATAGATGTCGGCTATGCTGGTAAACATTCTGGCTACCTGATATTTTTTACATTAGCACAAGAAATAAAACAAAAGATCAGAGTGAAACAGTCGACGTTTTTACGCTAATTATTTCTGAGATAGCCAGCCAGAA
>Ga0209013_10002924_pt1 | contig 15359 bp, 13 predicted proteins | sample Cruoilmetagenom2_FD_187291 | JGI IMG/M metagenome (GOLD analysis project Ga0209013, IMG submission 187291) | Oil polluted marine microbial communities from Coal Oil Point, Santa Barbara, California, USA - Sample 2 (SPAdes) (version 2) | ecosystem: Environmental > Aquatic > Marine > Oil seeps ... | reverse complement strand
AACTGCATCATTCGTGCCAAGATAGCTCACAAGTCCACCTTGCCCCACTAATTTTTTCATTATTTCATGTCTGTAATATTCACCAGAGAAACAAAGATCGATCAAGTCTCCTGCAGGAACTGTCCCTGCCCGTTCCGGACTGAAAGGTCCATCGCCGTGAAGTCCATTGTTAACTTCAATGACACGTCCATTTTGGTGAGCTCCTACAGTAATACCTCCACCCATATGAGTGACAATCAGTCTCATGTCTTCATAGGATTTGCCGCACTTTTTAGCATATCGTCGTGCAACAGCTTTTTGATTCAATGCATGAAAAATTGATTTTCGTTCGATTAACGAGAATCCAGAAATACGTGCAATCGGCTCCAACTCATCGACGACCACCGGATCGACAATATAAGATGGTATGTTCAAACCTGTTGCAATTTCAAATGCCAAAATTCCGCCTAAATTGGAAGCGTGTTGACCTGAATAACCTTTTCTTAAATCCTTAAGCATTGCATCATTTACCGCATATGTTCCGCCTTCAATTGGACGAAGGAGACCGCCTCTACCGCAGACGGCCGATAACTTCGAAATGTTTATTCCTTCTTCATCCATTGCTTTTAAAATGGTTTCCTTACGAAATTCATATTGATCAATGATAGAAGAAAACTTTCCGATTTCCTCTGTCGAGTGCCGGATCGTTTTCTCCATCAATAAAACATCGTTTTTAAAAACTCCAATTTTTGTAGATGTGGAACCTGGGTTGATGACAAGAATGCGATATGATTGTTCTTGCACAATGATTCCTCCCAATAACAAACGCGATTAACGTCCGCTTAAAATATGTTTCCCGTTTTGAAGGAATTGTCCACGTGACTTACCTACACGAGCAATACGCTCTTCAGCTAAACGGTCAGCCGCCAAGTATGTCGGAATACCTTGTGTACGTGAAATTTCCATAACTTTAGCAATGTTGTCATAAACTGTTTCTACACGTTTCATTGCACGTTCACGGTTATAGCCATATAACTCATCCGCTACGTTAATTACGCCACCAGCGTTGATTACATAATCAGGAGCATAGACGATACCCATTTCGTGAAGTGTATCTCCGTGTTTTGTTTCTCTCAATTGGTTATTTGCAGCTCCAGCGATGACTTTTGCTTTCAATTGAGGAATTGTTTCATCATTGATGATTGCGCCAAGTGCACATGGTGCAAAAATATCAACATCTTGAGCGTAGATTTCTTCTGGATTTACGGCAGTTGCACCGAACTCTTCCACAACACGGTCAACTGCAGCTTTGTTGATGTCAGTTACGATTAGTTGAGCGCCTTCTTCATGCAAGTGACGGCAAAGGTTATAAGCAACGTTTCCAAGTCCTTGGACACCAATTCGTTTGCCTTCAAGCGAATCACTTCCGAACGCTTCTTTTGCTGCAGCTTTCATTCCGCGGTAAACTCCATAAGCTGTTACAGGAGATGGGTTACCTGAAGAACCAAATGCAGGTGAAATACCTGTTACATAGTTTGTTTCTTCATGAATTAAATCCATATCTGCTACTGTTGTACCTACATCTTCAGCTGTAATATAGCGACCGTTCAATCCTTGGATGAACCGACCGAAAGCACGGAACATTTCTTCATTTTTATCTTTCAATGGATCTCCGATGATTACTGTTTTACCACCACCAAGATTCAAGCCGGCAGCTGCATTTTTGTATGTCATCCCTTTTGCTAAACGCAATGCATCTTCAATTGCATCTTCTTCCGAAGCATACGTCCACATACGTGTACCGCCTAGTGCAGGTCCTAATGTAGTATCATGAATCGCGATGATTGCTTTTAACCCTGAAGTTTTATCTTGACAAAAAACCAATTGTTCGTAATCATAAGTCTCCATATATTTAAAAATTTCCATTTTTAATTCCTCCTCAGTATTGGTCTATCATTCGTTTCCAGATGAACAAATTGCTAATGCCAGAGAGTTTAATTTACTATCAGCACTATCTGATCGAGATGTCAGGACAATAGGTGCTTTCGCTCCCACAATAACGGCACCAACTTTTGCTTTAGCAAAGTACACAAGAGACTTGTATAAGATATTTCCGGCTTCGATATTCGGCACAAGCAAAATATTAGCTTGTCCTGCCGTATCTCCTTCTATGCCTTTATGATGCGCCGCTTCGACCGAAATGGCATTGTCGAGCGCCAATGGGCCATCGATGATGCACCCTTTTATCTGACCTCTGATATTCATTGCCACTAGAGATGCTGCGTCAAGAGTAGGCTGCATAGTGGGATTTACAGTTTCGACCGCCGCCAAAGGTGCCACAATTGGATTCGCCACACCGACTGCATGTGCAACTTTTACAGCATTCTGTACGATTTGCGCTTTTTGGGCTAAGTCGGGAGCAATATTCATGGCTGCGTCTGTTACAAAAATTAATCGGTCAAAACCTTTCACTTCAAATGCCGCCACATGAGACAGTACACTCCCTGTTCTTAATCCAAATTCGGGATTCAGAACGGCTTTTAGAATCAGGGCGGTCGGAATATGTCCCTTCATCAAGACATTCGCTTCATTTAAATGTACGGATTTCACTGCTGCGATAGCAGCTTGTTGATCATCTTTGACATGTTGCTTAAAAATTCTAGGATGATTTAACAATTGAGGAAAATGCATAACCATTAATTCTTTCATTTTGTGCTCATCACCATATAATCGAAAACTTGCCATATTATGATCAATAGCCATATTTACAGCTTCCAACACTTCAAAGTTGGCAGCACTTGCTACGGCAACCACATTATCCAAGGATGCAGAAGCTTGCTGAATTAAATCGTCTAATTTCATTTGTAATCACCCCAACAATCATAATTTAATCACAAAATGTGCCTTAATAACAATCATGAAAACGCTTTATTTGGCAAAAAGTCGTCAATTTCAGTGTGCAAATTATCGCAAATCATGCAAATAATTGCACAGTATATTATACAAGTTCATATTTCTCTAATTTATAATAAAGAGTCCGAAGGGAAATCCCTAATAATTTGGCAGTTTTGGACTTGTTACCTTTCGCTTTCTTTAAAGTAGATGCAAGAATTTCTTTTTCCATCCGTTCCAACTGATCAGCCAGCGACAAAATTTCCTGGGCCGGCTGGTTCGATTCTGGTTCTTGATGTTCCATCATCGACAACGGCAAATGATGATCTTCCAGAATGGACTCATTTGGTTTCATGAAAATCATTCCTCGACTGATGATGTTCTCGAGTTCCCTAACATTACCTGGCCAAGGATAATTGCGGAGACGCTGCAATGCGACTTCTGAAATACCTTCAACATTACGGCCGTATTCCTGGTTCAGCTTCACCAGAAGACGTTCAGCAATGGCCGGTATATCTTGCGTATGATTTCGAAGTGGCGGTATTTGGATTGGCATTCGGTTCAAACGGTAATACAGATCTTCCCTAAATTTCCCTTCAAGCATTGCTTTTTCCATATGAATATTAGTTGCGGCGATAACTCTTACATCAATGTTTATAGATTTTGTCCCGCCTACGCGTACAATTTCATTTTCCTGCAGTACCCTGAGCAACTTAGCTTGCGTATTGCTTGAAAGTTCGCCAATTTCATCCAAAAAAATGCTTCCATTGTTCGCTTCTTCAAATAATCCTTTTTTGCCCCCTAGTTTCGCACCGGAGAATGCCCCATCCTCATAACCGAACAACTCGCTTTCAAGTAGATGTTCGGCTATGGCTGCACAGTTAACTCGAATGAATTTATTATACTTCCGATCGCTTGCACTATGAATGGCATGCGCAAAAAGTTCTTTCCCCGTGCCGGATTCTCCCCGTAAAAGCACAGTAACTGGCGTTTTGGCTGCCAATTTAGCTTGTTCGATTGAAATCTGCATTTCTGGGGAATCACCAATGATATCATCAAAGGTATATTTCGACTCGAGTGTACGGATTATACTTCTTGCACGGTCAAGCTCTTTCATAAGTGACCTAATTTCGGTAATATCATGAATAACGCCAACACTGCCTTTTAATCGATTGTTGACGATGATTGGTGCCACATTCACAATGACTTCCCGCTTCAGGGGACCAACGCGCATATTGACACCGCGGATCGGCTTTCTCATTTGCAACACTTTTAAATGCATGCTCTCACCTTCGCTGATATCTGCGGTTGCCGGTTTTCCAATAATATCATTTGTTTCCAGTCCTGTAATCCTGGTATAAGCAGGGTTTATCAATATCCCTTTACCATCCTCATCCACTACAGATATCGCATCGTCGCTCGATTGGATGATTGCTTGCAACATCGTCTGAATTTCCTTCAGGTTGGTAATTTCCCCTGCCAAATTGACGACTTCCGTTATATCCTTGAATACAGCGAATGCTCCGATTCGTTCACCTTTTTCATCGATTATCGGAATACGGGAAGTGACGATTTTGGTCCCGTTGCTTAATAATAATTCCCGATTCAATTCGGTTCTGCCCGTTTCGAAAATACGGGGCAATTCAGTTGAAGGGATAACTTCGTACACATTTTTACCCATTGCATCTTTTACCGAAACTTCCGTCATGCGTTCAGCACCTTTATTGAAGAAGTTGATGACTCCTTCCGCATCGATGCCAATCATGCCTTCTTCTATTGAATTGAATATCAATTTTTGTTTATGTGATTCTTCACGAATCATTTGGATGAATTGATCTTTGTCATTCAACAAGCTTACGAGCATGTTTGCCACGCTTCCAGGAATGAGTACAGTGTGGGACGGTCTGGCCAGCAGCAGCTCTTTAAACACCTCATCCTGACCTGTTAAATCAAAAATCATATGTAAATCATTAGTTAGATAAGGTCTCCATTCCTCACTCACGGGAATGTTAAGTTGCTTAGCAATTTGTATTGCAGGAGCATCTTGATTAATATCAACAACACGTTGCACTCGGAAAAATTCTGTTGAAAGCAACAACTTTAATATCGTTGTACCCCCTACACCCCCGCCAACAATTAAAACGTTTTGCAAAGACATTCAAATCCCTCACTTACTTTATGCAATCTATTGCAAAATCTCTTTTTTATCATACCTCAACCCAACTGTCTTGACAACGATTTGCTAGCTAGTAAAATGATAGATGGTAAGAGGAGTTGAATCGAATTGGCAAGATTATTGGCTTTTATTGTCCTGCTCATCCCAGGAATCATGGCAGCTGGTGGGATTAAACTTATACGAGATACGATTTTCGGAAAGCTTATTGAACCATTCCCTGTATTATGGCTTCAACTGATTATCGGAATTCTCTTGATGGTGTTGGGGCTTGGATTTTTCGCTGGTTTCTTGTTGAATAGGGATCGGAAAAATGGAAAAGTTCAGCCTAAATTTGCGAAAAAAAAGGAATCCTGAGTACCCTTCAGGATTCCTTTTTCAATTGTTTCGCAAGTACCAGATCAGGAAAATCAGTAATCCATCCTGAAACAACTGGATGTGGATCAACCAAATACTTTTCGTTTCCATTAATTCCGTAAAAACGCAATGGCATATTTGCTTTGAATGCAAGATCCAGCTTAGTTTGCACATAATGCCTCTTATGCATATGAAGAGCATCCGCGGCAGTTAAACGGCCCAATTCGTGCCAATTCGTTTTTTTTGTGCCAATATAAGCCGTTTGCAGCATGGGATTGCATTGCTTGATACGTTCCAAGACTTCATAGTGAAAAGAAGAAAAGTGGATATCTACATGAGAATATGTTTTTTTGAATAATAGGTTGATTTGTTCTGGAGCTCCAACGAACGTTTCTTTTAATTCGACATTCAAAGCCAATTGATTCTTCGACGCGAACAGCAGGACTTCTTCAAATGTCTGAATGGTGCTTCCAGTGACCAACCTCCAGAAGGATGTACCTAACTTTATCTTTTTTACGTCTTCATATTCCATTGAAGCAACATTCGCTCGATTTCTTCCCAATCGCCAAAAATCAACATCATGAGTGACAATCGGTACTAAATCTTTCGTTAATTGTAAATCGATTTCAAGACCATCCGCTCCAAGTTCAATCGCTTTATAGAAAGCTTCTGATGAATTTTCAAGTGCATAAGCGGACGCACCTCGATGCGCATATATGGGAACCCTCATCATTTAAACTCAACACCTCGTCTGATATGTATATTTTTATTTACCCTCTCCTATCTAATATATGCATCTTTCTGCATGTAACCTAGTCAAAAAAAAGATGCCTTTTTATCGGCATCTGTTTTCCTTTATTAGCTAGCCATATTCTCCAAGCGGATTTTGTCCGCGATCATCGCAATGAATTCCGAATTTGTCGGCTTGCTCTTTAGGTGATGAACCGTGTAACCGAAAGTTTTCGAAATCGATTCGTAGTTGCCTCGGTTCCATGCAACTTCAATAGCATGGCGAATCGCGCGTTCCACACGTGAAGAGGTTGTATTGAATTTCACAGCAATTTCCGGATAAAGTACTTTCGTTATGGATCCAAGCAATTCGATATCATCATAAACCATATGAATTGCCTCACGTAAATAAGAATACCCCTTGATATGTGCAGGCACTCCGATTTCCTTGATGGCTGCAGTAATTGTTGTATCGATGACTTTCTGATTGACCTTTTGTTGTGGCTGGCTTTGCAGAATGCTGTTGCGTCCTGCCGGTTCTTGTTTTTGTCCTGCTAATTGAAGAATTTGATTGACCAGGCGATCAAATTCGAATGGTTTAAGCATAAAGTAAGAAGCACCAAGATCAACCGCTTGTTTCATTACATCCTCCTGACCGAAGGCTGTCAACATGATTACCTGGATTTTGGAGAATTTTTCATTCGCCTGTAACATTTCGAGAACAGCCAGCCCGTCTAGATGGGGCATGATGATATCAAGCAACAGTACATCTGGCAGGTCGTTTTCCAACTGGCTGAGTATCACTTTTCCATTTGGAGCAGTTGTAATGACGTCGATTTGTGGATGACTCGATAAATAGGATTCGAGTGTTTTCACTAATTCTTTGTTGTCGTCTGCTATTGCAACTTTTATCTTTTCCACTGGTATTTCCCCCTTAAATCTGATCTTGCGAACATGGATGTTTGTTAATTCGGCACATTCTCCCAATTTCACACTGCAAGCTTATTTCGACATTTCCTTTTCAATCCCTTTATTCCATTAAAAAATGAGTCAAGAGTTGGAAGCTTTAGACGCTTTTCGACGAATAGCAAGTAATTTTTACGTTCTGTCGAATTATCGTTACTAATATTTTATCAAAAATACAAAAAAATACCACACTTTTTCAAGTGTGGTCCTACAAAAGTTTATGGTTGTTTTTTTATCATTTCTTGTATGGAGATGGCAGCACCTTTTACAGGATTATCAACCACCATATGCGTTATTGCTCCCGCAAATTTTCCATTCTGCACAATCGGGCTACCACTCATGCCCTGCAGAATTCCGCCTGTTTTTTCAATTAGCTCTTTATCGGTCACCACAAATTCAAAAGTGGTGTCTTCCACTTTTATGATGTCAATTTGATACGCTTTAACATCATTTCCATCAATCGCGGTATACAATTCCGCTTTACCTTTTTTAATATTATGGGACTTTAAGGTAGGAATAGCATCGCCCTTTTGCATAGACGACTCAACAAGATGTCCAAATACGCCATAAACAGTATTTGCTTTCACATTGCCTGCCTCCAGATGAATGGACGCTTGTTTGGCTATCTTGTACCCGGGATTCCCCGGGGTGCTCTTATGAATCCTTGCAATTTCCGATAAAAAAATCGTTCCGCCTAAAAAAGGTGGTTTTCCGGAAATTTGTTGATCAATTATTTGGTGTCCTAATGCTCCGTATTCATTCGTTTCAGGATCGACATAGGTAATTGTGCCAATTCCCTCCGTATGATCACGAATAAACGGGAGCATACTTTCCAATTGTTCGGCAGATACTAATACAGCTTGTTTTTTATTTTCACGCAGGAATTCGACAGAAACTTTGGGTTCTTTAGTTTCTTTGCTCGTTTTTTTCCAATCATCAATCGATCCAATCGGTGTTTCATTTAGAGAAACAATTTGGTCACCATTTTTAAACCACCACTTTTCATCGATCAGGACATCATGAACAAATGTTGGCTTATCCAATTTCAGTTGAACGCCAATGGACTGTCCAAGCGGAATTAAGGCATCACCTGTTTTAGCTGCCAATGATTGAGTTGGAAAGACAATCATTAATCCCAAAAGAACGGCAACAAACTTTTTATTAGGAACACATCGCATACTTCACCTCCATTTATCATGATGTTCTTATCATGTGTTTCAATGGTTTTGTTATGAAAGGTAAATTTTCGAAAAAAAAAAGCACATGCTGTAGCAGCAGTGCTTGACGAATCTATACATGAGAAATTTTTTTTCGTTCCTGCGCAATTGACAACAATTCGGTCGCATGTTCCAACGTCAACGGTGTTATTTCCGCACCTGACATCATCCTGCTGAGTTCCTGCACTCGGTAATTTCCGGTAACTTCCGTTAGTTTTGTCATTGTACGTGCACCCATCACTTCTTTTTCAATTAATAATTGCTGATCTGCCATTGCCGCAACTTGAGGCAGATGAGTAATACATAAAACTTGGGAAGATTGAGATATATTTGCGATTTTTTCAGCGATTGCTTGAGCAACCCGGCCACTGACTCCGGTATCCACTTCATCAAAAATAATGGACGTAATTCCTTGATGTTTAGAAAATATACTCTTTAATGCAAGCATCATTCGGGATAACTCCCCGCCTGAAGCAATTTTGGAAATAGGTTTTGCGGGTTCCCCAACATTAGTGGACATATAAAATGAAACGTCATCTTTGCCGTTTTTATCATATATGGAAGCTTCCTTAAAAACAACTTCGAAAGTGGCTTTTTCCATATATAATTCCCGAAGTTGAATGACAATTGCCTCACTTAACTTTTTGGCAGCTTTTTTTCTGTACAATGTCAGTTCTTTCGCTTCGATTTCCAAATCGTTCTCGATTTGCTCAAGAGCTTTTTGACGTTGTTGAATTCGCTCTTCCCTATTTACAAGTCCATCCAGTTCATCACCGATTTTGTCACGGTAAATCAGGATTTCTTCAATTGAATTACCGTATTTCCGTTTTAATGACTGAATTACGGTAAGTCTTTCTTCAATAACATTTAACCGTTCTTCATCGAATTCAGATTCATCCATTACACTTTTCAGCTGATAAGAAAGTTCTTGAAGTGAATAAAAGGAATTGGAAACCACTTCAGCCTGTTCTTTATAGGTATCATCAAAAGATGCGATGTCTTCCAGTTCACTCATCGAATTCCCAATCCAATCCAATCCTTTGGACTCGCCATTTAAAGCTTCATAGGCAGCTGATATTCGTTCAAAAGTCTTATGATAATTCTGGAATTTTTTGCGTTCCATCTGAAGTTCTTCATCTTCATTTTCAATTAAGTTTATGGAGTCTATTTCATTTATTTGATATTGATATAAATCAATTCTTTGTGCTATCTGTTGCTCATTGTCACTAATCGCAGTCAATTCCTTTTTCAGCTTCATATACGATTGATAAAGCCCCAAATAACTCTCTTTAGCACGGTGAAGCTTGTTACCGGCAAATTGGTCCAGTAATGAAATGTGGAGACGGTCATCCATCAATTCCTGGCTTTCGTGCTGTCCATGTATATCAATCAACGAACCTCCAATTTCCCTTAAAATGGCAATTGTTACGAGTTTGCCGTTTACCCTGCAAACGCTTTTCCCATGATCATTGATATCTCTACGTAAAATAATGGAGTTTTCATCCGATTCGATGCCCACCTCTTTTAGCTTTTGGTAAACTGGGTGCTTCATATCCTGAATATAGAACAAACCTTCAAGTTCTGCTTTTTTAGCACCATGACGGATAAATTCCTGGGATCCCCGGCCACCTGCGAGCAGGTGGACTGCATCGATGATGATTGATTTTCCGGCTCCCGTCTCACCTGTAAGTACCGTTAGTCCATCGGAAAAGCTGACCGATACTTCCTCTATTATGGCAAAGTTTTTAATGGATAATTCTTTCAGCACTAGCCTTCACCTCTTTTAAAGCATCTCAAGTAGACGTGTTTTTATGATTTCCCGTTCAGTCGTGTCCTTGCATATGATTAAACAAGTGTCATCACCACAAATTGTCCCTAAAATTTCTTTCCAGTCCAAATGATCGATTAAAGACCCAATCGCATGTGCATTTCCGGGCAAGGTTTTCATGACCAGGAAATGGCTCGCACCATCTATGCTCACAAACGCATCAGCCAATGCCCGATGAAGTTTTTGCATCGGATTGAACCGTTGATCCGCAGGCAAGCTGTATTTGTAACGACCATTCTGCAGGGGTACTTTGACTAAATGGAGTTCTTTGATATCTCTCGAAACAGTTGCCTGGGTTACGTTATATCCAGCGTTTTTCAATATTTCAACTAAATCATCTTGTGTGTCAATCTCATGATTGGCGATGATATCACGAATGCGTATATGTCGTTGTCCCTTGTTCATTCTGGTCACTCCTAAAAATGAATAATTATACTTAATTATTCATATCGTACCACCTAAAGTCTATTGGTACAAGAAAAAAACGACCCACCAAGTGGGTCGTCTCAGGTCAAACTCTCATGTGCCTCATTCACGACTTGCATTAATTGCTCTTCAGTAAATGTGGTCTCATTATGTTCTGTTGCGACCAAATGGAACAGGAACTCGATATTTCCTTCTCCTCCCGTTATCGGGGAATAGGATGCATTCTTTAAAGTAAATCCTGCTTGCTGTGCAAATTCCGCTATTGTTTCCAATACCTTCTTGTGTATTTTCGCATCACGGACAACACCTTTTTTCCCAACATTGTCTTTCCCTGCCTCAAACTGAGGTTTTACCAACGCGATTACATCACTTCCTGGTACCAGCAATGTTTTCAACACCGGCAGGATAAGTTTCAAAGAAATAAATGAAACATCAATTGTCGCGAATTCAGGTAAACCTTCACCTAAATCAGGCGCAGTGACGTACCGGAAGTTTGTCCGTTCCATCACGGTCACTCGCTCATCTTGACGGATTTTCCAAGCCAGCTGATTGTATCCAACATCCAGCGCATAGCAATGGCGGGCGCCATTTTGCAGTGCACAGTCCGTGAAACCGCCTGTTGAGGAACCGATATCAAGCATCAGCTTGTCTTTTACTTCCACTTGAAAATATTTCAAAGCCTTTTCAAGCTTCAAACCGCCTCTACTTACATATGGCATCTCATTACCTTTGACTTGTAAGGGTGAATCGATTTTAATCTTTTCACCAGGTTTCTCCAAACGAAGTTCATTAGTATATACGGTACCGGCCATTATCGCTCGCTTTGCTTTTTCGCGCGTTTCACAAAGTCCACGTTCCACTAGTAAAACATCGACTCTTTCCTTTGCACTCTTCGTCATGATATGTGAGTACCTGTCTTGCCGATTTTGTTAAATTTCTTTTGTATCCGTAGGACTAACTCATCTGAATTCATATGAATTTCATCCAATAACTCCTCAACACTTCCATGTTCAATAAAATGATCTGGAATCCCCATACGATTGACAGAAACGCCTGTATAATCATGATCTTGCATGAATTCAAGGATACTGCTTCCAAATCCACCTTGTAAAACAGCTTCCTCCACTGAAAATAACGGGAGGTCCCTTTCCACCAATAAATGTAGCATCTGTTCATCCAGCGGTTTAATGAACCGGGCATTGATTACCTCAACCTGGATTCCTAGTTCAGCTAAGCGATCTGCAGCTTCCATTGCCATGGGAATGGTTGTCCCGAATGTCAAGATGGCTGCGTCTGTACCCGCTCTCAAAACTTCCCAAGTTCCGATTGGGATGGTTTTCAAGTCTTCGTCCATTGTGACACCCAGGCCATTTCCACGTGGGTAACGCAAAGCAATCGGCCCATCATTATACTTGATTGCGGTATTTACCATATGTTGACCTTCATTTTCGTCCTTCGGCATCATGATGACCATATTCGGCAAGTGACGTAAAAATGAAATGTCAAATACACCTTGATGTGTCTCGCCATCTGCGCCTACGAGACCAGCGCGGTCAATACCGATAAAAACATTCAAATTTTGGCGGCAAATGTCATGTACCACTTGATCATAAGCCCGTTGCAAGAAAGTGGAATAGATTGCCAGGAAAGGCTTCATTCCCTGGGTTGCCAGTCCTGCAGCCATCGTTGTTGCATGTTGCTCCGCGATTCCGACATCAAACATACGCTCAGGAAATTCTGAAGCAAATCCTTCCAGCTTGGAACCGACTGGCATAGCAGGAGTTATTGCCACAATGCGCTCATCTTGTCGTGCAAGTTTACGTACAGTCTCAGAAACCAGACCACTCCATGATGGAGCCGATGTTGATGATTTTACAAAATCACCAGTTTCCATTTTGTACGGGCCTGTTCCGTGCCAAGTACCGATTTTATCATCTTCAGCTGGACTGTAGCCCTTGCCTTTTTTCGTCAGAACATGGACTAGGACTGGACCTTTCATCTTCTTCGCATATAATAATGTCTCTTGAAGATCTTCATAATTGTGCCCATCGATTGGTCCCAAATACGTAAAACCGAGCTCCTCAAAAAATACACCTGAGACAAGTAAATATTTCAAGCTATCTTTTACCCGTTCAGCAGTAGCGGCCAATTTCCCACCAACAGCCGGTATTTTTTTCAGTAAATATTCAAGTTCTTCTTTAGCCTTGTTGTACTTACCAGCAGTCCGAAGTTTACCAAGAACATTATGAAGTGCTCCAACGTTAGGTGCAATGGACATTTCATTATCATTTAAAATAACAATCATGTCAGTTTTTTCATGACCAATATGATTTAATGCTTCAAGTGCCATCCCACCGGTTAACGCACCATCCCCAATAATCGGAATGATATGGTTTTTATCCTTTTTGATATCTCTAGCAGCCGCCATACCCATTGCTGCTGACAGTGATGTGGAACTGTGTCCGGTTTCCCAGACATCGTGTTCACTTTCGATGCGTTTAGGGAATCCACATAACCCTTTATATTGACGCAACGTATCGAATTGATTCGCCCGTCCAGTCAAAATTTTATGGACATATGCTTGATGTCCGACATCCCAAATAAATTTATCGTCAGGACTATTAAAAATACGGTGAAGAGCAACTGTTAATTCGACCACGCCTAAATTCGGACCAATATGTCCGCCTGTGACCGATAATTTTTCAATTAGAAACGAGCGAATGTCTTCACTTAATTGTAATAGTTCATCTTGAGATAAGTTTTTTATAAAGGATGGATTTGTAATTGAGTTTAAATCCACCTTGATCACACACCTTTACGCTATACATGCTATTTGAATTCATTATCTTTCATTATATCAATGTCAGACGATTGTACAAACATTTCCCTATATTTTACTTGTTTCTCTTGATAATATAAGCCGCCAATTCATCCAACAATCCCGGTTCACTCGATATCTGGCGAAGGGATTCTATGGCCTTGTTATAATGCCATTCTTTTTTGTTCTTTGCACCATCCAGAGTCAAAAGTGCGGGATACGTATTTTTTTCACTCGCCACATCTTTCCCGGCTGTTTTCCCAAGTGTTGCTGAAGTGCCCTCTATATCCAGTATGTCATCCTGAATTTGGAAAGCCAGACCGATATGATAACCGAAATCCTTTAGTACTGTTCTAGTTTGTTGGTTTGCAGATGCAATGATTGCTCCCGCTTCGATACTGAATGACAACAATGCCCCTGTTTTATTCACATGGATCAATTCCAGTTCTTCAACCGACACAGTCTTGCTTTCACTTTCCATATCGAGAACCTGTCCACCCACCATACCCTCGGCCCCAGCAGATTCACTCAAGAGCTGAATCAGTTCAATTTTTTGTTCAGCAGGTACATCTTTCAATCTTGAAAGAACGCCAAAACTGAATGTTAGCAAACCGTCTCCAGCCAGAATAGCCAGAGCTTCACCAAAGACTTTATGGTTTGTTAATTGACCACGGCGATAATCGTCATTGTCCATACTCGGGAGGTCATCATGGATAAGCGAATAAGTATGAATCATTTCAATCGCGGAGCCTAATGTTATGGCTTCAGGATGCTCCACTTCCAACATCTCCAATACAGCAATCAAAAACAACGGACGGATTCGTTTACCGCCAGCTGCCAACGAATAATCCATTGCTTCTTTCAATATGGCCGGCGCCTCAATTGTTTGTATGAGCTCCGTAAGTCTAGCCTCAATTTTCGGAACATGTTGCTCTGTAAAACTCTGCAATAAAATCATATTGATGCATCCTCTTTTTCAGTTGAGTTGAAAGGTATCTTTTCTCCATTATCATCGATGATGGATATAAGTTGTTTTTCAGCATTTTGCAATTTGTCATGACAAACCGCAGATAATTCCATTCCATTTTTGTAAAGTGAAATTGCATCTTCAAGAGGAACGTCACCTTGTTCGAGTTTACGTACAATCTCTTCGAGTTGCTGAATCGCTTGATCAAAAGATATATTATTTTTTTTAGTCATGATGATTCTCCTTTAGACTGTTTGTTTACAGAGTCTATAGAGGCGAGCAAGACTCCATCTTGCAATTTGATATGCAATGGTTTGTTTAAATCGATATCTTCTACCGATTTTACGACTTGATCATTTTGATACGTTATACTGTACCCTCGATGCATGATTTTCAATGGATTCAGTGCTTCCAGTAATTGAATGAGACCGGTAAATGTACGACCTTTCACCTGAATGCTCGTTTCCGCGGCTACATGTAAACGGGCATGGAAAGCATTCACGTCTTTATGGTATTGCTGTACCATTCTGTTTGGGTTTTGCAATGTTAAGCGCATCGTTTGATGATTGAGTCTTTCATTTTTTTGTTTAACAATTGCTTGTCCACTTTTCTCAAACTGTTCTGTCAGACGCGTCAGTTTCTCCATAAAGGGTCTATACAGTCTTTCTGGATACGCCAATGGATAAGCCGATATGACACGACTCAGTCTTTTTCGTTCATGAGACAAAGTTGCGGTGACGATTGATATGATTTGTGATTTCCTGCTCGCAACGCGGTCAATTAGTTCAATCTGATTTGGCACAGCTAGTTCAGCTGCTGCCGTTGGCGTAGGTGCCCTTAAATCTGAAACAAAATCTACAATGGTGGTGTCTGTTTCGTGTCCTACAGCACTAATGATGGGAACTTTACTGTTGCCTATTTCCCTTGCCACTATCTCTTCATTGAAAGCCCATAAGTCTTCAATCGAACCGCCACCCCGTCCAACGATGCACACATCCAATTCAGGA
>Ga0209013_10002923_pt1 | contig 15359 bp, 16 predicted proteins | sample Cruoilmetagenom2_FD_187291 | JGI IMG/M metagenome (GOLD analysis project Ga0209013, IMG submission 187291) | Oil polluted marine microbial communities from Coal Oil Point, Santa Barbara, California, USA - Sample 2 (SPAdes) (version 2) | ecosystem: Environmental > Aquatic > Marine > Oil seeps ... | reverse complement strand
CGCCCCCCCCCCCCTTGTGACTGAGTTCCCTTATCCACTAAAACTGCAATAATAACAAGTACGACGAAGGGCTATTAGTCATTGACAGGGTGCTGCTTCACTTGCACACTGAAAGAAAAAACAGGCTGCAAGCGTAACGATCAGGTGGGGGCCAGTGATCATGCAGGATAAAGTCGTCCAGAAAATCAAGGATCCAAGAAAACTCGCCACTGAATTAATCTTTGTCTGCCTGGTAATGGTGGGCCTGTTGCTTGCCTGGAATGCCACGACGCGGATCAAGAATTTCAATGAAAGCCAGCTACGGCTGGCCGAACACAGTGTCAAGGCGGCAGCCAGCGAGGTCGAGTTGTATATCAAGGGGTACCAGCGTGCCGTCGATATTTTTGCCGAAGAAAACCGCTTCTACCTGAGTAATGTCGAGCTGTGGCCACAGGACATGGAATTGTATTCCGAACTCAAGGACAAGATTGACCGTTTTTTCCCGGATAATCTTGCTTTTACTATTGCGGGTAGCCGCGGGGAAACACTGCTTGAGGGTTTCGAAGGGCTGGTCGGAAAAGCGTGCAAGAGCGATATTGAGGCATTTTCTGCCAACCAGGGTAATCACAATATCCATAAGCACCAGGGCCTGGAGGGTGAGTGGCCTCATATCGATATCATGACCCTGTGGAAGAATACAGACTCTGGTATAGGTGTTTTCTTTATCAGTATTAAAACCGGCCGGCTTGAAGGCATCCTGCAAAATGCCGAGGTCATCGGGCATCGTTTGATGCTGCTAAGGCGGGATATGCCCGGCAAGATCGATGTGACGAGTCCGGAGAATCAGGAATTGTTGCCAGCAGATGGTCAACTCGGTCCGGTTGTGATGCAGCGCCTCAGTTATTCATTGCCCATCCCGGGTACCGGGTGGGAAGCGGCTATACTGCCACACAATCACCTCTACAGCGATGCCCATCGCACAATCCTGGTGCAGACGTTTCTCGTCTTTATAGGGTTTCTTATTGTCACTGTCATCATGCGCATGATCCTGCTCGATGCAGACAGCTGACGGAACAGGCTGTCAGCGGAAACTCAACCGCAGCACTTTTTATATTTCTTGCCACTGCCGCAGGGACAGGGCTCGTTTCTGCCAACCTTGGGTGAATCACGCCTGACCTGGCCGGGGCTGACCATCTTGCCGTCGAAGAAATACCAGATACCACTGGTCTTGCGGAACTCGGCAAGTTCGTGATGTTCAAGCCTTTCATTATTGCGACGATAATGTGCCCTGAATTCAACTGTGCCGGAGTTATCCGTTTCCGGATTGCCGGTAACGTTGAGGATTTCCAGCCCCGTCCAGTCCGATTGCCGGGCCCAGGTGGTGGCGCCTGCCTCGTCATAATCGTTGCGTTGAGAGGGATGCAGGGTGTCATGCAGGTAGGGCATTTCTACCATGGCAAAGGCAGAATAGCGTGCGCGCATCAGGGCTTCCGGGCTGGCTGCAGGGTTGAGACCCTTGATCAGAGGCTCGCAACACGCATCATAGTTCAGGCCTGACTGGCAGGGGCAGGGGATGGTTTCACTCATACGGGTTCCTGTCTGGAATATAATCACTGCAGCACTTGCATGCAGCAAGCAGGAATTTTAACTACGTTTTACAATTTGTCCAGACATGAAAATATCTGACGAGGAACGTGATGCATTGATCCTGCAGTGGCAGGAGAAGGCCCGCCTTGCCGGGAAAAAGAAAAAGCCGCGCAATCTATATGTCATTACACTGGATCCGGAAGTGCTGTGGCGCAAGGAATTCCGCCAGGCGAACCTGGGTTATATTGAGGGCATGCCCTGTGTCTATGTGGGCATGACCATCCATGAACCCGGTGACCGCTTTCTGCAGCACAAGGTCGGTTATAAAGGCAGCAAGTATCCGCGAAAATACGGTATTGAACTGGCGCTGGAGCTCATTGACGGGTTTGATGACACCGGGCTCAGCACTGTAGAGCAGGAGTCTGCCCTTGCAGAGTGGTTACGCGGCCAGGGGTTTGCGGTATGGCAGAACTGATACACACCCTCCATGCAAACATTACCCATTGACAAACTGCTGCCCGAATTGCGGCAGATTCTCGCGCAGCATTGCAATGCCGTACTGCAGGCCGCACCCGGGGCCGGCAAGACCACGCGTGTGCCACTGGCCCTGCTGGATGCACCGTGGCTGGAAAACAGAAAAATCATCATGCTGGAACCACGCCGGCTGGCCGCCCGGGCTGCAGCGCGTTATATGGCGAGCTTGCTCGGGCAGCGGGTCGGCGAGACGGTGGGTTATCGCGTGCACCTTGAAAACAGGGTCGGGCCGGCTACCCGCATTGAGGTTGTGACCGAGGGTATTCTTGCCCGCATGCTGCAACAGGATCCGGCACTTGAGACCGTCGGCCTGGTGATCTTCGATGAGTTTCATGAACGCAGCCTGGTGGGAGACCTGGGGCTGGCACTGTGCCTCGATAGCCAGTCGGCGCTGCGTGAAGAGTTGCGGTTGCTGGTGATGTCAGCCACGCTGGACGGCCACGCCGTGGCAGAGCTAATGGGGGCCGCGCCGGTGTTGACCAGTGCCGGGCGCAGTTTTCCGGTGACTCATCAATACCGGCCATTGCCGGTACACTTTGCCCGTGAGCGGCGGGCCTTCTGTCAGCAAGTCGCCCAACAGGTGCTGGCTGCCTTGCGTGAAGAGACGGGCAGTATCCTGGTGTTTCTGCCGGGCGCGGGTGAGATACGGCAAGTGGAATCCCTGATACAGGCGGCACCGCTGGATGACGCGGTTTTGCTGGCACCTCTGTATGGACAGCTGACGGCACGGGCCCAGGACGCGGCCATTCAGCCGGCAGCTGCAGGCCGGCGCAAGATTGTGCTGGCGACCGCGATTGCCGAGACCAGCCTGACCATTGAAGGCATTCGCGTGGTGATCGATGCCGGGCTGATGCGGCAGTTGCGTTTTGATCCCAACACCGGATTGAGCCAGCTGGTGACCGTGCCGGTGACACAGGCATCCGCTGAGCAGCGCTGTGGTCGTGCCGGTCGCCTGCAGACGGGTATCTGTTACCGACTGTGGGCGGAGCACCAGCCGCTTTTGGCACAAACGACAGCGGAGATTCTGCAGGCGGATTTGACGCCGCTGGTGCTGGAGCTGGCACAGTGGGGGGTATCTGATGTGACGCAGCTGCGCTGGCTGGACGAGCCACCTGCCGCGCATCTGGCCCAGGCAAGGGCATTGCTGCAGCAACTGGGTGCGCTGGATGACTCGGCCAGGGTTACACGACAGGGTCGCGGCATGTTGCAGTTCGGTACCCATCCCCGATTGTCACACATGATGTTAAGCGCGCAGTCACTGGGTGCCGGGGCGCTGGCCTGTGAACTGGCGGCGCTACTGGGCGAACGTGACCCACTGGCCTCTGTGCGTGGGCGCGAGGCTGATATTACGCTACGGGTTGAACTGCTGCGCAATATCAGCAGGGCTCCCGCCGCCAGTGCCGGGCTGCTCAAACAGATTCGCGCCACGGCGAAACAGTGGCAGCGGCAACTTCGCTGCGGGCCGCATCCGGCCGATCATTCTGACCTGTCGATGGCGGGCGTGTTGCTGGCCTTTGCCTATCCGGACCGTATCGCACGGCGGCGACCGGGGAGTGATAACCGTTTTATTATGAGTAACGGACGCGGTGCGCTGTTTAAAGAGGCGGAACCCCTGGCGGCTGCGGACATGATCGTGGCGGCCCACCTCGATGGTGCCCGTGAGGCGCGTATATACCTGGCTGCACGGGTCCAGAGTGAACAGTTGCGGGAACATCATGCCGAACTGGTCACCGGGGTGACACAGGTCAGCTGGGATGAACGCGAACAATGTGTGCAGGCGCGTAGACAACTGCGTATGGGTGCCGTCGTGCTTGATGATCAACCCTGGGAGGAGGCCGATTCGCAGGCCGTGGCGCAGGCGCTGCTGGCCGGTATTCGCAAGCAGGGTCTGGCGGTGTTGCCCTGGAATGCGGCGGCGCGCGAGTTGCAGGCGCGGCTGTGTTTTATGCACCATCTGGCGCCAGAGTCCTGGCCGGATGTCAGTGATACAACGTTGATGGAGTCACTGGAGACATGGTTGCTGCCATTTCTAACGGGTATGTCACGACTGGCACATTTAAGGCGACTGGATTTACAGGCTGCCTTGCTGGCACCCATCGACTGGTCAGCACAGCGACAGCTGGATGAACTGGCACCGACACACCTGGTGGTGCCAAGTGGTTCGCGGGTGCGGCTGGACTACAGCCAGGCGATACCGGTACTGGCGGTACGCCTGCAGGAACTGTTTGGTTTGACGGACACACCCTGTGTTGCCGGTGGACGTGTACCGGTGTTGCTGCATCTGCTGTCGCCCGCACGCCGGCCGGTACAGATCACGCAGGATCTCGCTGCGTTCTGGCAGGGCAGTTATCATGATATCAGGAAGGAACTCAAGGGACGTTATCCGAAGCACCACTGGCCGGATGAGCCGCTGACAGCGCAGGCGACCCGGCGTGTCCGGCGTAAATAGCCGTATTCCGGGCTGCATGCATCATATACTTTGAGGGCGACAGAATGGAGACAATCAAGCGGTATCAACCGGATACCGAGACCTGGATCGAGGAAGGTTGTTATATCGTTGAGCTGCATAATACGGAAACGGATGCCGAGTGTTCAATTGCACGGGCTCGACTGGAGCCGGGCAGGACAACCCGTTTGCATTGCCTGTACGGGATCATTGAACGTTACGTGATTATCGAGGGGGCGGGCGAGGTGATCGTCGGCGACCAGCCGTCGCAAGCTGTACGCGAACTGGATGTCGTTAATATCCCTGCCGGGGTGTCCCAAAGTATTTCCAATACGGCCCGGACAGACCTGATATTCTTGTGCCTCTGTACGCCGCGTTTTGTCGCGGAGAAATACCAGGACCTTGAATAATGCGGTGGACTGAAACACTTATGGAATATGACGTAATCGATGCACGTATCTCACCGGCAGGCGGTATGGAAATCCTGTCAAAGGCGGAGGTCAACAAACTTCTCGACACCAGTCAGGGGGGCTTGTACAAACTGTTCCGGAATTGCTCGCTGGCAGTACTCAATAGTGGCAGCCAGCTGGATGATGGCAAGGAATTGCTGGAGCGCTACAAGTCATTCGACATCCGTGTCATCCAGAAGGAACGTGGCATCAAGCTGGAAGTGACCGGCGCGCCGGCACATGCCTTCGTCGATGGCAAGATGATCAAGGGGATTACCGAACACCTGTTCGCCGTGTTGCGCGATGTGATTTATGTCAGTGACGAAATCGACAACAATCCGCAGTTTAACCTTGACAGTTCCAGCGGTGTCACCAACGCGGTGTTTCATATTCTGCGTAATGCCAACATCCTGCGACCGATGACGAATCCAAATCTGGTGGTTTGCTGGGGTGGGCATTCAATTTCGCGCAAGGAGTATGACTATACCAAGGAAGTGGGTTATCGACTGGGGCTGCGGGGTGAGGACATTTGTACCGGTTGTGGTCCGGGTGCCATGAAAGGACCCATGAAGGGTGCCGCTATCGGGCATGCCAAACAACGTATAATCAGTGGACAATACCTGGGTGTTACCGAGCCCGGTATCATAGCGGCTGAATCACCCAATCCGATCGTGAATGACCTGGTGATTATGCCGGATATCGAGAAACGGCTGGAGGCTTTCGTGCGTGTTGGTCACGGTATCGTGGTGTTTCCCGGTGGTGCTGGAACGACAGAAGAGATCCTCTATATCCTGGGGCTGCTGTTACATCCCGACAATACCGATATTCCGTTTCCCCTGATTCTGACGGGTCCGGAGAGCGCTGAAGATTATTTCAAACAGATTAACCAGTTCATAATCGACACCCTGGGCCTTGAGGCGCAACAACGCTACAAGATCATCATCAGCGACCCCGATCGTGTGTCACGGGAAATGCATACCGGTCTCAAGCAGGTACGTGAATACCGCACCCGGCATGATGATGCCTATTACTTTAACTGGCTGTTGACGATAGACCCGGAATTCCAGAAACCCTTTGAGCCTACGCATGAGAATATGCGCAACCTCGAATTGCGCAAGAGTCAGGAACCGCATGTGCTTGCCGCGAATTTGCGCCGCGCGTTTTCCGGTGTGGTCGCCGGTAATGTGAAAGATGAGGGGATCCGGGCGATCGAACAACACGGTCATTTCGAGATTCACGGTGACGCCAGCATCATGGAGCCAATGGATGCCCTGCTGACATCGTTTGTTGAGCAGCACCGAATGAAACTACCCGGAAAGGAATACGTTCCCTGTTACCGGATTATCAAGTAGCCGCCTGATGACCGTCAGTGTGACCCACGAGCCGGAACAACAGCGTTTTGTGTTAGTGCTGGAGGGCCAGGAGTCCGTGCTGGAATACCGGCTATTGCCGGATCAGGGTATAGATTTTACCCGCACCTTTGTTCCGGAATCGCTTCGTGGTCAGGGTATTGCCGAGAAACTGGTGCGCACCGGTATTGGCTGGGCCAGGGAACAGGGTTATGAAATGACGGCCAGCTGCTGGTACGTCAGCCGGATTCTGAAGCGCAGAAAATGACACAATATTGACGTTCTCTGGTTCCCATGCTCCAGCGTGGGAACCGGCACCAGGGTCAATGATTGATCATCCAGTATGCGTTCCCACGGTCCTCCGTGGGAACGCATGGGGGATTGATGTCAGCGCTTGAGTTCGTCATCACGGTAATGTTCATCTGTCCAGCAGCGGGGCAGGGCTTCTCCGGACATGAAGCTCAAATCCGACTTTTTGAATTTCTCGGGGTCCTGTACTTCTTCACCGTGCTGGTAGCGGCCAATCAAATTGTCACAGAAAGGGTCGAACAGCTCTTTCAGTGTTAACACTTCAACCAGGTCATCGTTGCTTTTGTTTTTCAGAAACATTGTGGTCTCCTTGCAATAAAAACGGTACGCCCGCGGGCGATCTCATAGTCTTGTCCTGTTGTTATTATAGTCTTAAAACTGCTCACGTGGCCACCAGCACGCGTAACGCATCCAGTCGCAAGGTTGCCGCATCCAGTGCCGCCGTCAATGCCTCGCGCTGCAATTCCATAAACTCGATTTCCGTGGCGCGGACATTCGGGTTCACCCGTGCCAGTGCCTTGAGGCGATCAACTTCCTTCGTCAGTGCCCGGGTTGAATGATCATGGGCGGCAGCAATGATCCCGGGAGTCTGCCGGTTTGCAACGTCTTCGCAGGTCTCCAGCAGCTCCCGCAGCTGTGGTGAATAGGTCCCGATAATCTTGACGGCGGTTTCGGGTGCAATGGTCTGCCGTGTAGCCATGATCTGCCCGTGCGTGAGTGTCTCGCCATGATCCTTCCCGTACTGGTCAGCAACAACCCGTATCGTGGTGGGTGGCAGGTAACGGCTGGTCTGCAGCACATCGCTGGTCACTGTATCCAGCGTAAACAGGCATTCCAGCAACAGTGTGCCGGCATTGACACCCTTGTATTTGATGGTCGTCATGGCGGTATTACCGGTCTCGTTGACGAATACCATCTCCATGGCCGCTGTTATCAGCGGGTGCTCCCAGCTTAAAAAATCACGGTCTTCGTTAGCCAGCGCGATGGCACGATCGCAGGTAAACGTCATCCCTTCATCGCGCAGACCGGGGAAATGGCTGTGCATGTGTTCACCGGGTCGCAGTATGTGGCTGCCGTTTGAGTGCGGCTCCAGGTCGAGATCGTAACAGTCAATCAGTTGTTCAAGGTAGCTGAACAATTGCGTGTCATGGTCCTGTGTCTCAATCTGTTTTTTCAGGCTATTTGCAAGGTGTGGCCGGCAGGAATTGTATTCCAGCAGCCGGTCGCGTCCGCGATGTAATGCCGCATTGAGTGCTGCATATTGTGTACGGGTTGCCTCGATCAATGTGGCCGGGTCAGCCTGTTGGCGCAAGACATCCAGCAAGCGACTCTTTACGTCAGTGAACACTGTATGTCCTGCGGGGCAGACGTGTTCAAACGCATCAAGGCCCTCGTGATACCACTGCAGCATCACGGCCTGGGCGGTGTCTTCCAGGAAGGGCACATGTATCTGGATGGTTTCAAGCTGGCCAATCCGGTCGAGCCGGCCAATGCGTTGTTCCAGCAGATCCGGATTCAATGGCAGGTCAAACAGGATCAGGTGGTGTGCAAACTGGAAGTTACGGCCCTCACTGCCGATTTCGGAGCAAATCAGCACCTGTGTTCCAAATTCGAGGTCGGCAAAGTAGGCGGCCGCACGATCACGTTCAATAATACTCATGCCTTCATGGAAGACGGCCGCATGGATACCCTTTCTGCTGTGCAGCCATTCCGCCAGGTCCATGGCCGTATCCGCGCTTGCGGCAATCACCAGTACCTTGTGCGGTCGCAGGGCCCTGAGTTGATCACTCAGCCAGTCAAGACGTGGATCAATCTGCGTCCAGCGTGTGTGCTCGTTGTCGGCATCGGCCTGGTAGAGCAATTCCGGGCAGAGCAATAGCTGCGGATCTGTGTCTGCTTGCGTACCGGCCAGTGCGACGCGATAGGCATGTGGAGCGGGCAGGGGGTAGCGCGACAAGGTCCTCTCGGGAAATCCTTTTATCGCACGGCGGGTATTTCGAAACAGGACGCGGCCGGTACCGTGACGGTCAAGCAACAGGTCAACCAGTTGCAAACGCGCACTGGATTGTTGTTCCACACCAGCTTCTTTATTCTGCACACAATCAAGCAGTCTTTGGCTTTCTGCATCACTTAACAGCGTGCGCAGAGTGTCACCGGATGGTGTATCCAGTGCTTGCGCATCGAGCAGTGCCTGCACTGCGCGGGCGACCGGTTCGTAGGCCTGTTCTTCCTGTACAAAGGTGTCAAAATCAGGAAACCGGTCCGGGTCCAGCAGGCGCAGGCGGGCGAAGTGGCTTTCCTTGCCGAGTTGCTCCGGTGTTGCCGTCAGTAGCAACACCCCGCGTGTTGCCTGGGCCAGCTGTTCGATCAGCCGGTACTCGGGGCTGACCGCGTCGGGTGACCACTGCAGGTGATGGGCCTCGTCCACGACCAGCAGGTCCCATTCGCCGCTGACGGCCTGTTGATGATGTTCCGGGTGAGCGAGCAAAAACTCCAGTGTACATAACACCTGCTGTTCGGTATGAAACGGATTATCCTGCCCCGTGCTCTCTGTGATGGCACGGCAACGTTCCTCGTCAAAGATACTGAACGACAGGTTGAAGCGGCGCAGCATTTCGACCAGCCACTGGTGCAGCAGACTCTCCGGCACCACGATCAGTATGCGTTGTGCGCGTTCCGTCAACAATTGTTGATGCAGGATCAGGCCGGCCTCAATGGTCTTGCCGAGACCCACTTCATCAGCCAGTAACACCCGTGGCGCATGGCGATTGGCGACTTCATGGGTGATGTAGAGCTGGTGCGGGATTAAGCTGGTGCGTCCACCGGTGAGGCCGCGCAGTTCAGAGTGAGCCAGCCGGTTGAGATGTTGCAGGGTCTGGTAACGCAGTTCAAACCACCTGTCGTGATCAAGCTGCCCCGTGAACAGGCGTTCAGCCGGTCGATTCAACTGCAGATGGCTGTCCAGATGGCCTTCGGGCAGGTCGACGCTGTCGCCGGTGTCACGGGTGCCGGTGTAGGTCAGCAGGCCATCCTGTTCGTGAACATGCCCGACCTTGAGTGACCAGCCTTCATGCGTGCGGATCTCGTCACCCGGGGCAAAGCGTACACGGGTAAGCGGTGCCGTTTGCCTGGAGTAGGTCCGGGTCTCGCCGCTGGCGAGAAAGACGAGTGTAACGGTACGGAGTTCGACAGACAGCACGGTGCCGAGGCCGAGCTGCAGTTCGGCATGATTTACCCAGCGCTGTCCCGGAATGTAATCGTCCATCCGTTCGTCTCGATGAAAACAGGGGGCGTTATGGTAGTGGATTCATCGGGAAAAATCCTGCCTGCATTAAGGTGCCGGATAGTTCGTGAAATCATCGATATGCAGGTACAATCATGCCAATGATGACACAGAGCCCTGAAGAAGTGGCTAATGCCTTTCTTGATGCCTTTGAGGCAAGGGACTTTGAGCGTGTGCGCAGTTTCCTTTCAGACGATAACTTTTCCTATCGGAGTCCTATCGAGTCATTCAGTAACGCAGATGACTATATCGTTACTATTTCACGCGTGGGTCCGATACTCGAGCGAATCGAGCGCTGCAAGACCTTCGTCAACGGTAATGATGTTTGCTGTATCCTGAAAATTTACACCACCATGGATACACTGAATGCCACGCCGGTCGTTGAATTGATAACGGTGGTTGATGCCAGGATCACCTCAATGGAGGCAATCTTCGATGCCACTGAATACAACAAGATGATCGTTCCTCCCGCGTAGAAGAAACTGCGGCTACCGGTCAGGCATAGCGGGTTTGCAGGTACTCGATAATATCGGATGACTCATACATCCATGTACTGTTGCCCTGTTCGTCGTCGATCCTCAGACAAGGCACCTTTATCTTTCCTCCACCCTGCAGCAATTCCTCGCGGCTGGATTCTTCCCTGAGCGCATCGCGTGTTTCTATATTGAGTGACAGGCGTTTGATGGCGCGCCTGGCCTTGACAGAAAAAGGGCACATTTTGAAATGATAGAGCACGAGATTATCCGTGCTGGCATCAACCTGTTGCTGCGCATTGGCTGTTCGTACCAGACCCTCGGGCGAGGTGAGCCAGTCCCACAACAGTATGAAAGGACCAATAATATAATGCAGGGTCCTGAAAAAGTATTTGAAGAAAAGTCTCATTGCTTTGTCCTGAAATTGATAAACTGCAGCCGCTGATAATACCGTAATCAGATGCTGCAATGCGACAGGAGACTGCTGGACGATGAAATGGCTGGACAGTATTCCGTATAAAATGCTGGTGCCGCTGGCAATTCTTCTGGCCCTGGCACCGTTTGCACCGGAGCCGCATCTCTGGGAAAAACTCAAAATGCTGTTTGCCGGCACGCTGTCACGGTCAATGGATATCTTTGATCTGTTCCTGCACGGTACACCACTGGTAATCCTGTTGCTGAAGTTATCGCTCGATGCACGGCGTAAATAGTTTAATACTGGCAAGGCTTTTTGCCGGTGCGTGGCTGCTGCTTCCGGCAATTGTTTATAGTGCCAGTATAGAACGTGTCAGCCCGGACACCGGACTGTCTTCCTGGAAATCAGAAGGTGATGCGCTTGAGTTCGAGTTGGTTCAGGTGCTGCCGGATTATGTGCGTGCGGTCTATGCTGCACGTGGATTGCCAAAGGCTGTCGTCGACAAGGTCAGCAGTTACTGCGTGTTTGGTACCATTCTGCATAACCGCACTGACAGGCCACTGTCGTATCGGGTCGCGGACTGGCGCTATATCACGGCAGATGGTGTATCACATCGAATCAGGACCAAGTCGGAGTGGGTGAGCGAGTGGCAGGATTTGGGTATTGCCTTCCGCTGGTCCATGCTTCCGGATGACCAGACCTTTGAAGTGGGCGACTGGGGACAGGGCTTCACGACTATCGGACTTCAACCCGGCAATCGCTTTGCGCTGGAGTATTCCTGGGCGCAGGATGGCAAGGCCGAAACCAGAACCATAAAGGAGGTACGTTGTGCACCAACTGAAGCGCCTGAACATGAGTAAACAGATTGTCCTGTTTATTGCCATGTTGCTGATGCTTGCTGCTACGCATGTCCTGGCTGACGCGGAAGAATCCGATTTGGGTTATCAGTTTTCGCCTGTCACCCCGTTGATCGTGGCGCCCGACTTTACACTGGAAGACATGGATGGTGAGTCTTATGAACTGCATGACTACCGCGGCAAGGTGGTGCTGGTTAACTTCTGGGCAACCTGGTGCCCGCCGTGCCGCAAGGAAATGCCGGCACTGGAAGCGCTGTACAGGAAACTGGATGGAAATTCGTTTGCTGTGCTTGCAATAAATCAGTGGGAAGATCCCGATCATGTGTTTGCCTATACCGGCGAGCTGAATGTCTTCCCGACATTCCCGATCCTGTTTGACCCGGAAAGTGAGATCTCGGCATTGTACGGCGTCAAGGGTCTGCCCACGTCGTTTCTGATCGATAAAAAAGGGCGGCTGGCTTACCGCGCTGTCGGTGGTCGCGCCTTTGATCATCCGGCGGTGGAGCAAATTATTCGGGTACTGCTGGCGAAACCCTGAACCTTCCGGCATTAGTGGGAATTTAAAGGTTCCAGACACCTGTTGCCGTAATTGTGAGATAATGCATGGCTTTATCCGTCGATGGTGACGGTCATTTCTGTATCAGCGCGGGAAAAACAGTGATTACAACAGCCAACTTAACCATACAGTTCGGGGCCAAGCCCCTGTTTGAGAATGTCTCCGTGCGTTTTGGCCAGGGCCACCGCTATGGCCTGATCGGGGCCAATGGCTGCGGCAAGTCGACGCTGATGAAGATTCTTGGCGGTGACCTGGAAGCTACTTCCGGAAATGTCACCATCGATGCGAATGAGCGGGTTGGCAAGCTGCGTCAGGACCAGTTCGCATTCGAGGAGTTCACCGTGATCGATACCGTGATCATGGGGCATACAGAGTTGTGGGCCATCAAGCAGGAACGTGATCGCATCTATTCGCTGCCCGAGATGACGGAAGAAGAGGGCATGCAGGTGGCCGAGCTGGAAATCCAGTTTGCGGAGCTGGATGGGTACAGCGCGGAGTCGCGTGCCGGTGAATTATTGCTTGGACTGGATATCCCGCTGGAACAACATAACGGCCCGATGTCCGAGATTGCCCCCGGCTGGAAACTGCGCGTGTTACTGGCACAGGCCCTGTTCGCGGATCCCGATATTATGCTGCTCGATGAGCCAACCAATAACCTTGATATCAACACCATACGCTGGCTGGAAGGGGTGCTGAATGAGCGTAACAGCACCATGATCATTATTTCGCATGATCGCCATTTCCTGAACAGCGTCTGCACACACATGGCAGACCTGGATTACGGTGAACTGCGTATCTACCCGGGTAATTATGACGAGTACATGACCGCCGCAACCCAGGTACGTGAGCGCATGTATGCGGACAACGCCAAGAAGAAGGCACAGATTGCCGAACTGCAGACCTTTGTCAGTCGTTTCTCTGCCAATGCATCCAAGGCGAAACAGGCAACCTCACGTGCGCGGCAACTGGATAAAATCAAACTGGAAGAAATCAAGCCATCCAGCCGCGTGAATCCCTATATCCGCTTTGACGTGGCGAAGAAGCTGTATCGCATGGCGCTGGATGTTGAAGGGCTGTGCAAGGGTTATGATGGAGAGCCGGTTTTTCTGGGCCTGGATCTGAAAATAGAAGTCGGTGAACGGGTCGCCATTATTGGCCCCAACGGTATTGGCAAGACCACCTTGTTGCGCACCCTGGCGGGCGACCTGGAGAAAGACAAGGGTCGGCTGAAATGGTCGGAGAACGCGGATATCGGTTACTTTGCGCAGGACCACGCGGCTGATTTTGAATCGGATACCGGTCTCTTTGAATGGATGAGCCAGTACGGGAAGGAAGGTGATGATGAGCAGGTTATCCGCGGCACGCTGGGTCGTCTGTTGTTTTCGCAGGATGAAATCAGGAAACCGGTTAATGTTGTCTCCGGTGGTGAGCAGGGACGTTTGCTGTTCGGACGTTTGATGCTGCAAAAAGCGAATATCATGTTAATGGATGAGCCGACCAACCACCTTGACATGGAGTCAATTGAGTCGCTGAACCTGGCACTGGAAAATTATACCGGTACACTGATCTTTGTCAGCCATGACCGTGAATTCGTCTCATCTCTTGCAACACGCATCATTGAAATGAAACCGGATGGTCTGGTCAATTTCAGCGGCACCTATGAAGACTACCTGCGCAGCCAGGAGATGGGGTTACAGAAAGCAGGTTGACTATGAATAACATCATGGCTGTGTTTTTAAATGGTATTGCGCAACTGGAATATGACCGTGACAAGTTGTTGCCGGACCACCAGGCCGCCTACCTGGACAAGATGGATACCAAAATGGATGCAGGGATCCTGATCGGGGATGAAACCATCAAGGATCCTGACCAGGATCAGCGCACCCGGTTTGCGGCAGCCAACCTTGCCCACGCACTGAATTCAGAGGATGAGGCCACGGCCGCTGCCATGTGCAGCTACCTGGCAATACGCCTGCCGGAGCTGAAACAGGTCATGATCGAGGAGGAGGAGGGAGAAGTTTCCATCCAGTTTATCTTTGACGAGCCCTACCGCAAGCAGGTTGCCGTGGAATTTACCGGTCTTCATTAGTTATGGCCAGGTTGGGTTAATGAAAAATTTGCCACGGAATCCACGGAATCCACAGAAAAATAAAAGCCTTACTGTAATATTTCCGTGTTCTTCCGTGGATTCCGTGGATTCCGTGGCTATTCAAATAAAAGCAAAAACAATAAGATACATTGTTAATCTGCCTCTGCAGGTTAACTAAATGCGTCAACTGAACTGATTTATAACGGCTGATTCGCTAAAATACCCCAGCTATAACGAACAGGTCTTGCCCGTATCCGGGCGAATTTTATAGTCTGGAGGAAGCGTATGGACTTTGCCCATGCCCTTGGGTTGAACAAGGTGCCCGAGACACCCGAAGAAGAACAAGAGAAGCTACAGCTCTATATCAATCTGAAGCTGGCTTCCTCAGGGCAGCCCACCTGTGTGCCTGAGGAATCTGCGCGTTTCTTCGGGATTTCCCATGATCTGCTCAAGAGCTACCGCGAGAAGAACCGCCTGCTCTCCAATTACCAGTGTCCTGTCGATTTGCGCATTCAGAATTTTCTGAAGCGCTACCTTGCCGACCTGGAACTCGACAGCATTCCAAGGCTGCCAACACAGACCTTTGTACTCGATCGCCATGGTGTGGCACGCGAGCTGTCCTTGCCCCTGGGCAAGGATGAATTTCATTCCGATATCGTGTCCAGTTACCGGGTGCTGCAGGGTGTCTTGCACAATCCTGCCAGTGACCGGCGGACGACCGAGGGTTCATTCCATGTCGCAGAAGGTGGCTTGCCGGTCGCCGGGGATAAAAAGGCCGTACCCAGACAGGCCTTTGCCAGCATGCTGGAGCGGGCACTGAATCCACCGGATGAGTTGCTGACTATCCCCTTTACCTCAAGTCTGCCGGAGCCGGCACACATGTTCGTGTCGTTGTTACTGCGGCCGACCGTGTGTCCGGAGATTCCGGGTAAGGAAGCCGAGAAAACCATGGAGGTGCATTTCTTTGCGCCGGGTAACCTGGTCAGCAACCTGGATTTTGTTGAAAGTATATTTGGCAATGGTGGCAATCCCT
>Ga0209013_10002922_pt1 | contig 15364 bp, 14 predicted proteins | sample Cruoilmetagenom2_FD_187291 | JGI IMG/M metagenome (GOLD analysis project Ga0209013, IMG submission 187291) | Oil polluted marine microbial communities from Coal Oil Point, Santa Barbara, California, USA - Sample 2 (SPAdes) (version 2) | ecosystem: Environmental > Aquatic > Marine > Oil seeps ... | reverse complement strand
GGGACAGGTGAGACCCCACAGGAAGCGAAGCGACCGAGGAGGCTCACCGCCCGCCCCGCGGAACGCGTCCGCCTGAAACGGAAATCAATTACTCTGATTAACGACCTAAAATGCAAGAGATTTCTGAGCGCTCTCGTACTTTTTTAAGAACCAGCTGTCACTTTATTAAAACGCTTGAAACCAACAAAATGTTTTTGCCAGTACGTATTATCAAGACTCGTAATTTCGACACCTCTAGAAGCGGCATGCACAAATTGATTTTCACCAATATAAACGCCCATATGGGAAATACCTGTTTTATACGTATCCTTAAAGAAAACCAAATCTCCTACCTCAGGAACCAGAACTCGCCCTGCTTCCTTGTAATAATCCTCGCTACTTTTGCGATCAATCGAAAGACCCGCAAGGATATGCACATAATGAATGAACCCACTACAATCAAAGCCCGCTGGCGTCTTCCCACCAAATACATAAGGAGTTCCGATAAATCCAGGTGCAATTGAGGCAATGCTGGCATATACAGCTTGTCCTTGCGATGAAACGGGACCTGCCAATGGTTCAGCCGACTGCGTTTTTTTCGCAAAAATCGCTGACTTCTTCAAGTGAGCCATGGATACCGTATGCGTTTTTTTCGCAATTGCAGCATCTGCGATCGGACTATCGATAAAACTACAAACCGCTAGCATTAGACAAACTATCATGAATTTTTTCAGCAATTTCTGTATCCCCCATTTTCTCTATCTCTAAACATCTTATTTCATCATATTTTATTGAGAATATTCAGTCAATAGTTTTTTGTAAAAGTTACATTTCAATCTTTTATGCTGTATTCAACTATTATTCTACATATTGCCCGGGAAATATCTTGAGCAAATTGTTGCTACGTAGTCGAAAGATGATTTACGGCAGAAGAATTGTGATCTTTTGAGATTTACATTTATATCACTGAATTTGAATAAATCGATATTATCCATTCTTTATATAGGATGAAACTCCATTATACGTGTCACAACTATGCGATTAATTCCACTTTAAATCAAAATATTCATCATATTTTCCAAGAATCCCATAGAAAAGTTGCATTCCACTCATTTAGGTAATGAATTTTCTCACATTTGTCACGATTTAGATAGTTTTACAAAAGCGGTTCCTGTATAATGATTAACTGTTGCAACTTGTCGGAAAAAGGAGTTTTACAAATGAAGTCAAGCAAAACATTATCGGTCAGCGAAAATATCGTTGTTGGCTTAATGTTATTCGCATTATTTTTAGGTGCCGGAAACATCATCTTCCCACCACTACTTGGTCAATTAGCCGGTGAATCAATAGTTGTTGCGATTACTGGTTTTCTTATTACAGGAGTTGGATTGCCTCTGATTGCAGTCATTGCAATCGCAAAATCCGATGGAGATTTACAATCCATAGCAAGTCGAGTGCATCCATTATTCGGTATCATTTTTACTGTTGCAGTATATTTAGTCATTGGTCCCCTTTTCGCTATTCCAAGAACAGGGACGGTATCATTTGAAATTGGTGTGGTTCCATTCTTGCCTGAATCATTGGTGGATGAAAACTGGCCATTACTCGCGTTCAGTATTGTCTTTTTTGTCATTACCGTGTTGTTTGCACTGAATCCAACAAAATTAGTCGATCGCATTGGAAAAATCTTAACACCTATATTAATTGTCGTCATCGGTTTATTAGCGTTTAAGAGCATAGTCACACCCATGGGAACACTTGAGGCTCCCCAAGGGGTTTATAAAGAAAGCCCATTCTTTGAAAGCATTTTACAAGGCTATTTAACGATGGATGTATTGGGTGCGTTGGTATTTGGGATTGTAGTCATTCATGCTTTGAAGGAGAAAGGAATCACTGAAAAGAAACAGTTGGTCAAATCCACTGTAATTGCTGGTGTCATTGCAACAATAGGATTGTCTATAGTCTATATTTCGTTGTGCTTTATCGGTGCGACGAGTGTCGAATCCATTGGAATGCAGGATAATGGCGGTTCTATTATGGCGTTATCTTCTAATGTTTTATTTGGGGATTTTGGTAGCATTATTTTAGCCATGACAATTGTGTTCGCCTGTTTAACAACATCAATTGGGTTAGTTGCTGCTACATCTCAATTTTTTGAACAACTTGTACCGAGTATTTCCTATAAAAAGTTCGTTCTTATTTTTTCGCTCTTCAGTGCAATCATTGCAAACGTTGGGTTGACTCAACTTATCAACTTCTCTGTACCGATTTTGATCGCGATGTATCCGTTAGCTATCATTTTGATCATTTTGTCCTTCATTGACAACTCGTTCAATCGTTCACCATTTGTTTATAGTTCAACGTTATTACTAACTAGCATTGTCAGTATTGTTGATGGATTTAAAGCAGCTGGAATTACCAATGATGCAATTGAAAATGTCTTGATGCATTTGCCATTATATAATGAAGGAATTGGCTGGTTGATTCCTTCATTCATTGGTGGATTAATTGGATTTATCATATACAAAGCTAAAAAATAAAATGTAACTAAATGCACAAAACCCCTTGCAGTTTCTAATCTGCAAGGGGTTTTTCTATAAGGAGGTCGTCTTATAGCCATTTTCAAGGATACTAAAAGAATTTGTTGCCAGGAGGAACGTCATTGCGATACTGGTCCTTTTCCAGACGTTCTTTGTACTGATCGGTTGTTACATCTTCTTCATTATCGACATTTTTTCTTACACTGTATTCTTCCCCAATTTCCTGTGTTTCAAACCGGGGATCTTCGTTAAAATTGTGGTTCATTTCACCAGACGTGAATTTCGTTTCTTCCTTTTTTCCAAATGCGGCGGGTCCTAAGTTAGGATCGGCACCAGGTGATTGGAAACCATCCGTTTGTTGTTCGTTCGTAATGGATTCATTGAATGCCGGTCGTTGATTTTGTACCATTCGATCTTCCTGCATCGAATGCCCAATATGGTCCTTCTCCCTTGCCATATAAGGATCTGTCGAAAACGTTTCCCCACGTACGAAGCGGTCTTGTGGTTCGTCAAAGCGACCTTCCGTTTGATTGACAAATTCATTTGTTGAAGGCTCAAAACCTTGTTCTTTTGAATACTCACTTTGTGGCTCTTCCCTATTATTTTGGAACGTCGTTTCACTTCTAGGTTCATCAGCTCCAAAGGTAGTGGAGTCGTTGACATCTGTAATGTTTTCACTGAAGTCAGTCGTTTCGGTTTCGTTAAAACGCGACTGCACAAATTCTGTGCCTGCAGTCGACGTGTACTCACTTTCCGTTACATTTGTTGCAGACATTTCTTGACGCGCAGAATCTTCAAATCCAGGTTCCACCGCTTGTACCGATGATGTATCTCCGTGATACGATTCATAGCTGTTGCCAGTTGAACCAAATGTATCGTAACCTTCGTCAAATTCATTTTGGTGTGACCCAACAATTCCATTCGTAACAGGTGATTGGTCTGTGTATAATACAAATCCTCCGCTTTCAACATCATTGGCATAGCGCTCGGTTTCCGCATCGTTTAATTCCAGTTTACTGAGTCCTTCTTTGACCGCATCCTCACCGGTAAACCATGATTTGAACTTGTCCATGAATGAACCTGCTTCATGGGTTGAAACGTCGGAGTAGCGATTCAGCGTGTTCATATGATTGCGGTCATTCGAAATGACGTGAATATCACTCTCAGCATAGCCTTCTGTTTTCATTTGTTCCAATTTGTCATACATGTCTTCTTCGGAACGAGCTACCATAATTCTGCGATTTGATTCTACGTTCATGTGAGTGCCTCCTCTTTTTGTTTTAATCTATACTTTACACTCTATCTACCCCACCACGAATTTACGTTAAACTCTTTTTTGAACTATTAATCTATTTGTCATATTAGTAGCGGCTAAGTTACGGGAATGAAATTATCCTTATTATAGAATGGAAAACATGAGATTTCATTGAAGATGGCGTACAGGTGTTTCTGCTTCACTATTTATGGAGCTATCTGGTACGATTCTGTGAAAGGAGATGTTTATTTTGGTATTCGACTTATTATCTTCACATACTTCAGTCCGTACATACAAAAAGAAGGATCTTACGAAAGAAGAGGTTCATGAGCTCATATCAGTTGCCCAACATGCAGCGTCTTCGCATTTTGTTCAAGCTTATAGCGTGATATGGGTGACTGATAATCAAATGAAGAAAAAACTTGGAGAGTTCTCTAAAAACCCGAAACAGATGGATACTGCAGGTGCCGTTTTAGTTTGCTGCGTGGACTTTCAAAGACTACATATTGCCGGATTATTGAATGATACTTCTATAGTAGTGGATACAGCTGAAAATGTACTTGTTGGGACAGTTGACGTTGCCATTTTCGCTCAAAATCTAGCCATTGCAGCTGAATCGAAAGGTTATGGAATTTGCTATATAGGGGGTGTTCGAAATAACCCGAATGAAATTAGTGAGTTATTGAACCTTCCCGACCGTGTCTTTCCTGTATTTGCTATGACCATGGGTGTACCAGATGAACAGCATGAAGTAAAACCACGATTGCCAGTTGAGGCCATACTTCATGAAAATAGGTATGATACTGAGAAATACAACACTTTATTACCCGCTTACGACAAAACATTGGAAAACTATTACGCTTCCCGTGGCTCCAATCAAAAATCAACGAACTGGACTAAATCGATGGCTGATTTTTTGAAAGTTCCTCGCAGAACGCATATAAAAGATTTTTTATCTCGAAAAGGATTCAGTTGGAAATAGCTGAACAAAACTTAGTGTGTGATTAGATTCAGATGGAACATCAAAAAAGATTACCTCAAAAAAAGAGCTCTGGCCTGTGCCGGAGCTCCTTTGCTATTAATCGAGTTGTTTGCGGTTCTGCGCTGCGTCAATATATGCTTTGAAAATACGTTTAGATGATTCATCTCCTGCGAGTGCAAATTCCTCGGGATGCCATTGAAAGCCAAATACGAAAGAATGCTGTGTACTTTCCACACCTTCAATAATGCCGTCCGGTGCGTGTGCTACCACTCTAAGTGGTCCACCAACCTCATTACACGCTTGATGATGATGCGAATTCACTTTGAATTCACTTTCTTCAAGCAGACCGAACAGCCGACTATCTTTTTCTACCACCACAGGATGGGAACGATGTGTACGTATTGCTTTTTGTTTATGTTGCATGACGGGTTCTTCACGTTGCGTATGAATACTTTGGTAAAGTGATCCCCCGGTAGCAACATTCAACATATGCAATCCCCTACACACGCCTATGTAAGGTTTATCAAGTTCCAATATTTTCTGCACAAGTGCATATTCCATTGCGTCCAAGCTAGGAACAATCTTTCCCAAGTGGACATGTGGGTACTGCCCATAATAAGCAGGGTCAATATCCTCCCCACCTGTTACAAACAAGGCATCGATTTGTTCACATAACTCCTCGATGTCTTCTTCCGGTACAAGAGGAATCAATACAGGAATGCCGCCTGCCTGTGTAACTGCCCTCCCATATACAGGGGGCAAAAAGTAATTACCATCTTCCCTAACTTCTGCTGTAATTCCAACAATAGGTTTCATATAAGTTCTCCATCCTTCATTGTACGTCTCACATCAAAATACCCCAAAAAATCGTGCCAGAAACGTTTCTGATTACTCCAATAATTCCCTCAATGTGTATGAATTCTCAAGTCTAATGGATTGTAAGTCTTTATTGGGAAAAAACAAATTTAGTTCGACTATCTAAACGAACGTCCAACCCCCTTTCTTATTCTTGAATACGTTAAGGATAAAAAGAGGTGGGAAATTGGAAAACAACAACAAATGCTGTAAATGTGGAGACCATAATTGCCGTGGCCCACGTGGACCTCGAGGATGTCCTGGTTTACAAGGGATTCAAGGACCTCCCGGTAAAGATGGAGATCCCGGAAAACGAGGCCCACGTGGATTCCGGGGACCAGCAGGACCTCCGGGTGAACAAGGAATTCAAGGGATCCCAGGGGATCCTGGTGGTCAGGGACCTCCCGGAATTCCAGGACCTCCTGGTGAGGAAGGACCCGCTGGACCTCAAGGAGAATGTGGGCCGCGTGGATATACAGGTTTCCAAGGTCCAAAAGGCCCTCGTGGTTATATGGGGTTCCAAGGACATCAAGGCGAAACCGGCCCACCAGGTCCTGCTGGCGGTATTGCTCAATACGCCTATGTTTACAGTACTTGCGAACAGTGTGTCGACGAAGATGAGGATATCCAATTCGATCACCATGGGATTCTAACTGACGGATTTTCCCATACACCCGGAGGAACAATCATTACAATCAAAGAGGAAGGGATATACGAAATCAATTACCACATAACCAGTAGACAGTCCAGCCAACTTACCTTATTTGCTAATTGTGATGAGGCTTTATGTGGGTCCACTTTCGTTCAAGACAGCGAAAACTCCCAAAATGTCGGGGTGATGATTATTTATTTATTTGCTGGAACCAAGCTTACACTTCGAAATCAAGGTAGTTGCCACCTTGATTTACTAGATAATGCATGCGTTGGTACTCAATCGAACGTAAATGCAGCCATTACAATAAAAAAACTTACTTAAAAATGGTTGCCCTTGTGGTAACTTTTTTTACGTTTGAAACAACAGAGTCAGGGAATAATTTGCATAATACATTCTTTAGGAGGTCCATCATGACACAAGATAAATACGAGAAAATCCATCAAGAAATTAAAGGGCAAACACAAACACAACAACCGGGCATTGAATCGGAAATGCACCCTGAACCCATATATGATGATGAAAACTATAAAGGGTCCGGTAAATTAGCCGGCAAAGTCGCGCTTATTACTGGCGGTGATAGTGGGATTGGGCGTGCCGTGGCGGTAGCCTATGCCAAGGAAGGGGCAGATGTCGCGATTGCTTACTTGGATGAACACGATGATGCGGATAAAACGGTGAAATTAATTGAAGGCTATGGAGGTAAAGCGCTAAAAATCGCGACCGATTTAAGCGATGATGAAAACTGCCAAAACGCCGTCGATCAAGTGATTGCGGAGTTTGGCCAACTAAATGTGCTGGTGAACAATGCTGGCAAACAATTCCCGACCAAAGATTTTCTAAAGATTACGCCAGACCAATTGCATGAGACATTCTCGACAAATATTTTCTCCATGTTCTATTTGACACAAGCCGCCCTCCCCCATTTGTCTAAAGGGGATGCCATCATCAACACTTCTTCCGTCACGGCTTATAAAGGATCGCCGCATCTGATCGATTACTCTGCAACGAAAGGCGCCATTACGACATTTACACGCTCACTGGCATTAAATCTGGCGGATAAAGGAATTCGCGTGAACGCTGTTGCTCCCGGCCCGATCTGGACCCCACTCATTCCTGCCACATTTAACGAAGAAGAAGTGGCGAAAGCCGGAGATGATACGCCAATGGCAAGACGTGGACAACCCGCCGAAAACGCACCGGCCTACGTATTTTTAGCATCCTCCGATTCAAGCTATATGATTGGACAAACCATTCATGTGGATGGCGGAGATTTCGTTACGTCGTAAACCATGCTTGTGGTTTGAATGAAAGACTAGTCTTGATATCTTGTTCTTTGTCTTGAAATACTCATCTTTGTTTGGATATCCATAGACTTTGTCTTGATATCTCGATTCTTGTCTTTATATCCCACCCCATTATTTCGATATCACCAAAAAGATAAGCCCGCCGGAATTTGATTCCAGGCGGGCTTACCTAATTATTTGACGGCGCTTGTTAAATAAAATTCGTTTATATCTTTGTAATATTTGTTCAGAGAATGAGTCGATACGCCGAACCATTCCGCGATTTCCTTGAAACTCCAGTATGGTCCTTCGAATAGCTGGTGTTCCTGGCCAAAACGGATAGCTCCTGCTGCAACTGCCGCTTCTTTTCTGGCGTTTGGTTGATTGACGACCAGATAATCTTCGACAATGTTGACAAGTTGTTTCGGATTACGATTTTGTTTTTCCAGGCGGTCCATGATTTCAAGCAGGATTCCCGCTTCAAAATCAGTGAATTCGCCCCCTCCATATCCATTTGCCCCTAGAAGTTCCCAGAATTCAATGAGATGGTTTTGCAGGAATTCATTTGCTGCCTCTTTACTAGTTGCTGCATTATTTTTGGCGTATGTAGTCATCACATCTCGATGATCGGTTGGGATGAATATCAGGCTTGAAATAGCCAAGTAATGGTTCTCTTGTAAGCTGCTGTCTGGCAAGATGAAGCAAAATAAGTGAACGCCAACTGGTACAGGCTTGTCACTTTCTCGCTTCAAGTACAGCGTTTCATTCGTCAATATATCTTTAATGAGCATATAGTGCTGCTTTACTTCCATTACTTCACCCAGTAACGCTGTTGGGGCTTTCCACTGTGCCAATACGTTGGCTACTGCTGGTCGAAGCGTTTTTTTCTGTTGTTTTTCGATATATTTCAACCAGATTTCCGGTTTTTGATGAAAGAAAAACTCATCGATTGCAATTGCTTCAATCATTTCTTCGTCTAGGTATTGTTCCAATTTAGCTTTCCAGTCGTTCATAACGCTTAGAAGAACAGAGAAATCTTTTCGTTCCGGGTATTCATCGTAAAAAGCCTGGAGTAAACGATCCAGTTCTTCAGAACGAACTTCTTCGATTGAGACCGATTGTTTGCTATCACAACACTTTTTATATTTTTTTCCGCTGCCACATAGACACGGATCATTGCGTCCTATCATTTAAAACACGTCCTTATAGTTAAAAGTCTACATTTTAGTGTAACATGCATTGGAGTTTGGTTGTAGGGGACAATTGTTGTGGAGTACTTACTTGAAGTGTCAGGCACTTTTAATATTTCGAGAAATAGGGAATACCTTTGGAGACAAAATAACTTTCTCGGAGGAATAAAATGAGCAATGAGAGTATCAATTCTGTTGAGATTGCCTGTCAAAATGAATATGACACATTGCGTAAAGTCATCGTCTGTGAACCGAAATTTATGACGAGTGCTATTCAAAAACACAATCAAGATGGAGATATAAAAATAGAGCAAGCGATTGATCAACATCATGTTTTTGTTGCAAAGATGCGTGCAGAAGGTATTGATGTCATTACATTACCTCCCAATAAATTGTATCCTGAACAAGTCTTTACTAGAGACATTGGATTCACAATGGGACATCAATTATTTATCTCTAATATGGGGAGCTCGAGTCGACAAGGAGAAGAAATGGTTCTTGTAAAATGGCTGGAGAAACAACGTTTGCCTTTTCAAAAAATATCAAAAAATCATATTGAAGGCGGCGATGTCTTAATTGATAGTAAGACCATCTTTGTCGGTGTAAGTAGTAGGACAAGTTTACAAGCGATTGCACAACTTCAAATAGAATTGCCAACCTATGAGGTAGTTCCGATTCCTTTTAACTCAAAATATTTACATTTAGATTGCGTTTTTAATATTCTTTCCCCTACCCAAGCCCTTATCTTCCCACCAGCTTTCAACCCTGAAACGCTTGAATTTCTTTCTAAGCGTTACCAGTTAATTGAAGTTAGTGAAGAAGAACAAAATACAGCGGGCACCAATGTCTTGTCAATTGGTCATAAAAAGTTGTTCAGCTTAGCATCGAATACACAAGTTAATGGAAACATGCGTGCAAATGGGTATGAAGTAATTGAAGTGGATTTCTCAGAGATTATTAAAGCTGAAGGAGCCTTTCGCTGCTGCACCTTGCCGATTGAGAGAAGGTAAAAACAGTTGAAAAGTGCCAGGCACCCGCGATTTTGTGGGACAAAAAACGTCCCACAAATCGCTCGGTGCCTGGCACTTTAAAGGAGATAATAACTTGATTCTCCCGTTTATATGATGCCTTGCCATCTTAAGATGACTTCGGCGATTAATGCTGATCCAATAAAAGTACCCAAGAATACTAACAACGCGACGATGATACTTCGGAATCCAAGTTTACGGAAGTCCGCCCAATTGGAGCCAATTGAAATTCCGGCATAAGCTAAAATTGGGGTTGCTAATGCAAGAATACTAATTTTATTTGTCCATTCTACAACGAATTCCGAGCCAGGAGTCCAGGGTAATGAAATGAGGATACCGAGGATACCGATATAACCGACAGCCGGTATATTACCAGGCAATACCTTTTCTAATACCAAGCCTACTATACTAATTGCAATCAGAATCAGCATACCCGGAATGGCTAACCATGGGAGGATGTCATAGCCGAGCCAGTTTCCAAATGCCGCGGATAAGCCAAATATGAGCAATACCAAAGTCCATTCCCAAACAGTTTTAAGCATTCGGGGCACCTCCTTGTTTCTCTGTATCCCTACGTTCTCTGCGTTTTATCATCAAGGCGTATAATTTCTCAGTCAATGGCAAACCAATGAATATACTCATGTATAGGCCCGTTGAAAGGGAGATTAGATTACTTGCACCTGCAAATGCGATGATTTCGTTCTCCATTGTTGGGAATGCCGCTACCAGCGATCCACTTGCCGCTGCCATCATACTGCCGCTACCTACACCAGATGCCATTGCAAATGATAATGGATGAAGCGGTGTCGTAGTTGCGAGAATACCGGAAATGAGTCCGAGAAATACAGCTCCGAAAACTGTACCAAAAATGTAAACCGCCATCACACCTCGACCTTCGGGTGAGTCGAATCCAAACTTGTTGACAATCAATCCCACGTTTGGCTCACGTGCAATAGAATGGGTCATCCCGATACTTTCTCTTTTAAACCCTAGCCATACTGCCACTGGCAACGCCAGGAATATCGTGCCCAAATTCCCAACTTCCTGCAATAACAAAGCGGGTCCTGCTTCAATCAATGCCTCAATCTGTGGACCGATGATGACACCAATTTTTGCAATTAAAAGCGTAACACCAAGCACAATCAATGGTTCAGCATTCTTTGCCGTCTTTTGACTGACAAGCGGCGTGAAAAATAAAATAAGTCCAATTATGAATGCGTACACCATCGGCAACAGAAGTATGACGCCTGGCCCCACTTTGAATGAGAATTGACCAACTGCTTCTGTTATGCAGACGAGGATAAACACGATAGCATGCAGCCGCCAATCTTTTATAATATCTTTCAACCTCGCGTTTTTCATCATTTCCCTACTTTCTGTTATACATTTTTCCTAGATTTTCGACTTTTCATATATTTTTTTTACAGCTGTAGTATCCCACTTTCCGTAGCCTTCCTGCTGGGCCTCTACAAAAATTTGGTGAATGACAGGCGTAAGTGCTCGTTCTGGTAAGCGGTCTTTTGCTAGAGATTGAAAGAGATCCATATCTTTTTTCATATGGTTGAGCATGAACAATACCTCTTCTTCCGTTCCATTCAGCAAGTTGGTGCCAAATACATCAAATACTCGGTTCTTTGCAGTGCCAGATTGCATCACTTTCGCTAGTATTCGAGGATCTACTCCCGCTTTTTCTCCTGTGGTGAAAGCTTCCACCAACAACGTAACCGTACCTGCAACGACAAGATTGCAGCAAAGTTTCACTACTTGGCCAGAGCCGCTTGGACCTACATACGTAGTCGAACTTCCGAGACACTCAAGAATGGGAAGAACCTCTGTGAATTTTTCGACATCACCCCCCACCATGATTGAAAGTGTGCCTTCTTCAGCGCCTTTTGGACCGTTTGATACCGGACAATCAAAATAAGAAATGCTATACGTTGAAGCATGTTTCGCCAATTGCTTCGTCACTTCCACATCGGTTGTTCCCATATCGAGGATATAGGCTCCTTTTTTCATACAGGGCATAAGAGGGTCTATCGCTTCCTTCACCAGGTGTGATAACGGCAAAGATAAAATGACAGCATCCAAACGATTGATGGTTATGCTCAAATTATCAACAGCAACGGCTCCCAACGATTTCATTCTTAATTGCGTCTCTTTGTCTGGATCGACCGTCCATACATCATGACCATGTTTCAGCAAGTTTTTCACCATTCCTGCACCCATAGCACCACAGCCAATCACACCTATTTCCATACCGGACCCCTCCTCAAGGTTTCATATATACCGTTTTGATGTCAGTCCAGAAATCGAGTGCCGTGCTTCCTTGTTCGCGGGGGCCGATGCTCGAGTCTTTCTTGCCGCCAAATGGATAATGATTTTCAAAGTAAGTGGATGGCAAGTTCACATGAGTCACTCCCGATTGAATATTTCGGACAAAGTGGAATGCTTTTTCTAGATTCTTCGTGTAGATGGTCGAAGATAGTCCAAACTCAATGTCATTGGCCAATAACATTGCTTCCTCGTAACTTTCTACTTCATACACCCCTATAATTGGACCAAAGATCTCTTCTTTCGAAATTGTCATTTCGCTTGTCACCCCACTAAAAACGGTTGGGGCAACGAAATACCCTTTTGCCAAATCTCCTTCCATTAAACGTTTTCCACCAGTTTCCAGCACCGCTCCTTCTTCGAGTGCAGTTTGGACATAGCGCAGGTAAGTGTTCAGTTGATGTTCATCGATGATCGCACCGTTTGTGGCATCCTCGTAGCGACCATCCTTAATTACAAGGGATTCTGCTTTGACAACTAGGCGTGCGATGACCTCGTTCGCAATTGATTTCATAACGATAAGACGGCTAGTTCCCGTGCAACGCTGCCCGTTATCATAAAAGCCACTCGTCACAATACTATCGATTGCCAAGTCTAAATCTGCATCCTCCAGGACAATGGCCGGATTTTTCCCGCCCATTTCTGCCTGAAGCTTCCCACCATGTTGCGTCACGGCTTTGCCTAACCTGATGCCCACATCTGTTGAACCTGTAAATGAAACGGCTTTCAAGTCTTTATTCTCACCGAATGCCTTGCCGATGATGGATCCTGGACCAGTCACCATATTCAAAACACCAGGTGGAACGCCTGCCCTTTCAAATAGTTCCACAATCTTCACACTAATGAGGGACGTAGTGCTTGCAGGTTTGAAGACAACCGTATTACCCGCAATGATAGCCGGGGCAATCTTCCATATCCCAATGCCGAGTGGGAAATTATAAGGAGCAATTACTCCCACGACACCAAGCGGTTCACGGATGGTATAAGCAAAAATATGGTCATTGTATGAAGGAAGGGTTTCACCTGCGAGCCGTGTAGCTTCCCCACTGAATTGCTTCATCGCCTGAATCGTTTTTAATACTTCTCCCCGTGCTTCCCGGATTGCCTTGCCAACTTCTTTCGAAATAATTGCCGCCAGTTCTTCCTTCTGTTCTTCCAATAGATTTATTAAGTTGAAAATAACATCTCCACGCAGTGGTGCGGCTACCTTCGACCATTTTGGAAATGCGTTCTTCGCCGCGTCAATTGCTGAAATGACGTCTTCAACCGAAGACTTTTGGAATCGCCCAAGCACTTCTTCGATATTAGCTGGGTTGATACTAATGTAATTTTGGTTCGTCTCGGAAGGTACCCATTTTCCATCGATGTAATTTAAATAAATCCCATTCTCATCAAGAGGTGGTGTCAATCTCAGTTCGACCATCCTTTACTTTTATCGTTATTATTATTAGTTTCATAATATTCAGTGAAGCATTGTTATATGTTTCTGTACTAAAATACACAAATATTATGCTTTGTATTTTCTATTACAATACTTTCAATTCATTCCTCAAATAGATACTTCCATACTTTTTTCAATGGCTTGCTTCAACACATGCGCACTAATGGTACAGTCCGTTAAAGTTGACCATTCTGCAGGGTTGTGACTTACTCCGTCTTTACTTCTTACAAATATCATCGCAACCGGAATTTGTGCACCTAACATCATGGCATCGTGTCCGGCCCCACTAACTAAGTATTGTTTTTCGATGTTCATTTCATCGAATACACCATTTACTATTTCGGTCATTTCTTCGTCGATAGGTACTGGTGGTGTGCGCATTTTTTCAGTGATGGACACCTTCATATTTCGGGTAACAGCGATTTCATGTGCTTTTTTAACGACATTGGCAACGATTTGATCACGTGAATATTCTTCGATATCTCGAATGTCCGTAATTAAGCTTACTTTACCAGGAATTACGTTTGAGCCATTCGGTTCAACTTGAACTTTTCCAACCGTCGCGACACCACTAGTACTAACCATTGAAGGAGCTTTTTCAATATACAAAAACAATTCAGCTGCAGCAGTTAATGCATCTTGGCGATCATCCATTGGTGTATTACCTGCATGTCCAGCCTTTCCTTCAAAGATAATTTCGGTCCATGAAGGTCCTGCTATTCCCTTTACAATTCCAACTGGCAAATTCGCTTTCTCTAGTTTTTTCCCTTGCTCAATATGTACTTCAAAAAAGCGTTCAATGCCTAAATGGTCTCGTTTCGCTTTTGAAAAACCCTCAATCGTTTTCCCAGTAGTAGCTAGTACTTCTTCAAATGTTAATCCTTCCGAATCCTTTAATGACACTTGGTTTTCCATATCCAAGATGCCTGTTAACATACGGCTCCCGGTCATTCCACCGTCAAACCTTGTCCCTTCTTCATCCGTAAATACATACACTTCATAAGGTTTTAATGGGGTATATCCTTGCTCTTTCCAAGACTCCACTACTTCCAGAGCAGCAATAACCCCAAGTGGACCGTCAAAATGACCACCTTCAGGTACACTGTCAACATGAGATCCAGATGCAATCGAATTAAGCTCATTATGTAATCCCATAATGCGGCCAACCACATTTCCAGCTCCGTCTTGCGTTACCACCATACCAGCTTCCTTCATCCACTCCATCACAAGTTCTTTTGCTTGTTGCTCAAGTGGCGTAAATCCTACTCGAGTTACACCATTTTGGGAAGTCAGTCCAATTTTTGATAACTTACCTAATCTTTCTGCGATTCGTTCACCTGAAATCCCGTTCTTAGACCACGTCGAATCGTAGTCAGCAATTAAAGCTTGTTGTAAATTATATTGTTCACTCAAATTAACCTCTCCTTTACCATATCTTTGAATGGATTTTAATCAAAGGGACTGACACTTTTTGATAACAATTCCCTTAAACAACCTTACGGAACCCGAAATTGTTTGTCAATCTACTTTTATACTATTTAAAATATATTGTTTTATTTTATGATTATGATTATATTAACGTTATTACATAATCGTTCAAGGAGATGGAGTAACTATGACAGCTAGATACGACTTTTTAACTTTACATAAACAAGATATCGAGGCGGATTTGATTAGTCTCATTCGAGCGGAGTCACCGAGTTTGCAAAAAGACTTGGTCGATATAACCGGGGAATTGTTAAAAGATATTATCCGCAAAAGGCTTGGTAGCGATTACGTTTGTACGGTTCATCCTCAAGAAAACTACGGGAATCATCTGCAGTTT
>Ga0209013_10002921_pt1 | contig 15364 bp, 16 predicted proteins | sample Cruoilmetagenom2_FD_187291 | JGI IMG/M metagenome (GOLD analysis project Ga0209013, IMG submission 187291) | Oil polluted marine microbial communities from Coal Oil Point, Santa Barbara, California, USA - Sample 2 (SPAdes) (version 2) | ecosystem: Environmental > Aquatic > Marine > Oil seeps ... | reverse complement strand
CCTCCAACCATCAGCGTCATTCCATCTTGCACCCCTGCAACAGCCTCTTTAGCTGAATTGTAAATAGGTTTCATGCTCCAATCCCCTTTCATCTAAGCTTGATACATTATTATTTTCTCAAATATTCGACAACTTAGCAAACTATATTCTTATACCTAGATTCTAAGCATTATTATTCTGAATCGCACCTAGAATTGAATCCAAAGTTTTTATATAAATAGAATACTTATTGACTAGTGTAGCCACCATCCAAAACAACTGCTTGCCCAGTCATTCCTTTTGCGGAATCACTTGCTAAAAAAAGAGTAAGATCTGCAACTTCCTTCACTTCTAACAATCGTTTTTGTGGAACTAGAGGATATAACACTTCTTCCAATACAGATTCCACTGGAACATTTCGTACTTTCGCTAAATCTTTGAATTGGTTTCGAACGAGTGGCGTATCCACGTACCCTGGGCAAACTGCATTGACAGTTATTCCATCCGCTGCTGTTTCCAGAGCTGCAACTTTCGTAAGTCCAATTAAACCATGTTTAGCTGAGTTATACGCTGCTTTCCCAGCAAAACCGACTAAACCATTTATAGATGCCATATTGATAATTCTCCCGAATCCGTTCTTCCGCATATGCGGAAGAACGTGTTTAGTTGCTATAAACGGAGCAGTCAGCATTATTTTTATCAATAGTTCAAAGCGTTCTGTTGGAAAATCTTCCAACATTGCAACGTGCTGCATACCGGCGTTATTAATAAGAATATCCACACTTCCATACTTCTCTATAGTGACATTAATTGAGTCAATAATATCTTCTTCCTTTGTCACATCGCATTTAAGACCTATTACATCGTCCCCTAAAAGTTTTGCGGCTTCTTTTACTTTTTCTTCATTTACATCTGTTAGTACTACAATTGCCCCAGCCTTATAAAATTCATGAGCAATCTCCAAACCAATGCCCCCTGCTGCTCCCGTAATAAGGAGCACTCTATCTTTTACCATTTTATTACCTCCAGAAATAAGTCATATAGAAATTTACAGTATTTTATATCCCAAATCCAAATGAAAAGAGAATAATCGCAATTATTACACCAAGTATTGGTACGACTACAGTAGTCGCAGCAACTGGCCAATAAGCTGCACTATGTTTTTCACCACAGATTGATTGAATAGTAGTGACGACATAGCCATTATGCGGCAATGAATCAAGGGCACCCGAAGAAATGGCTACGACCCTGTGTAATGCCTCAGCATTTACCCCCATATCTAGATAATGCGGGGCTAACAATGGCAATGCAATTGTCTGACCACCCGATGAAGAACCCGTCATACCAGCAATTACCGATACCGCAATAGCAGCACCAATTAGAGGTGAACCAGGAATATTTGTCATTGCCTCTACTGCCGTTGTAAATGCAGGTACGTTTTTAGCAACTCCGCCGAAACCCACTACTGCGGCAGTATTTCCGATTGCTATAATCGCACCGACTGTACCTGCTGAAAATGCTTCCCAGAAATTTTTAGAATATTTTCGTCCAACAATATAAGTGGCAATTACACCACCAAGTAATGCAATTATTAAAGCCGACTGCGCAAGTTTATCATGGAAAATATATGAGATTATTAGTACTACTAGTAATGGAATCATTGCTAAAAACGGATTTGGCAGATTTCTATTAGTATCAAATGTTGGATCTGTTTCACGATCTATAAAACGTTCCCCTTTATTGACAGCCTTTTGAATAATACGTTTCAACCACCAGTATCCAAAAGTGGCCATAAACAAAGCGACAATTATACTTACTTCCCAACCCGCATATGCATCAGTCCCTAAATATTGAATTGGGATCCAGTTTTGAATTTCAGGTGAACCCGCAGATGTCATCGTAAACGTGACAGATCCTAAGGCTAATGTCGCTGGTATAAAACGACGCGGTAAATCCGCTTGTTTAAACAAAGAAATAGCCATTGGATAGACAGAAAAAGCAACTACGAAAAGACTTACTCCTCCAAATGTTAATACTGCACAAGCTAGGACAATAGCTAGTACTGCATACTTCATCCCCAACTTACCAACAATCCACTTGGATACGGAATCTGCCGCACCACTATCCTCCATGACCTTTCCGAAAACCGCTCCAAGTAAGAACATCAAATACCACGAAGCGATAAAACCAGTAAAACCTGACATATAACTCGTAACATAATCAGCCTCATCTTTACCAGCAAGCTGGGAAAATAAAGGCATTCCACTTGTCACAGCTACCAATAGTGCAGAAATAGGACCAGCTATTAAAATATTAACGCCTTTCATAGTCAACACTATCAGTAAGGCTAAACCTCCTATAAGACCGACCATACTCAATATTTCCATTTACATTTCCCCCAATTATTTAAGAGTAATAAGTTGTATTTGTAGCATCCGTGTATAAAAGTGATTGAAATAAATAACAAAATCAAGTAAGAAAAAATTAAGTGCGCGATCATCCTAATCGTAAATTCATTTACAACCAATTTTCTTTGCTAGTATCCAAAATCTAAACTCTGCAGTGAATAGATTTCTTCCTTGGTTAACTTTTGAATACAAAATTTTAAAAGCGCTTTCATAAGTCATTAAAGCACAACCATAATTTTCTATCAATACAAAATGTGACAGAAATGTTAACTGTAAATATCCTCAAAATCCGAATTTTCGGATATAAATTTAATCAAACTTGGTATCAAGAGGTATTTAGAAATAAAATAAAAATCCGTTTTTCTGGATACGTGTCCAGAAAAACGGATTTAGGTCATAAGTTGTGTTTTTTTATCTTCTCGTAAAGTGTTGATCTACTGAGTCCAAGTTGTTTGGCAATTTGTCTTTTATCAGACTCTTCCTCTAAGTAAGATTGAAGTACTTTCTTTTCTACTTCTGCTAATATATCCTCAAGCGTCCCCGTAGTTTGAAAAGAAGGTACATTACTTAACTTAATCTGGGAAGGCAGAGCGGAAGGCATAATAGTATCTTTTTCTGCTAAGTAAACAGCAGCCTGTAAAATATTTTGTAATTCCCTTACATTACCTGGCCAATGATAGGATTGAAGTAATTCCCGAGTTTTTGTTGCGAGTGTGATATGTCTTCGCCCCGCGTGAAGCATGAACTTTTGTAAAAAGAAATTCAGTAAATCAACAAAATCTTCCATTCTTTCTCTTAAAGGTGGAATTTTCAATGTAATTGCTTGCAAACGATAATATAAATCCTCCCTAAATTTCTTTTCCTCAATTAGTTGAGAAAGGGAAATGTTGGACGAAGCAACTATTCGTATATTTACTTTTTCACTCTGCTCCGAATTCAGTGGAGTAATTTCCTCTTCTTGCATTGCTCTTAATAACTTTGCTTGAAGTGTCAGCGGAAGTGCACTAATTTCATCTATATATAGAGTCCCTTTATCTGCTTGTTTAACTCTTCCATTTTGGACAGTTTCAGTAAGTGGATTATATACACCAAATAGTTCCCTTTCCAATAACTCAACCGGAACTTCTGCACAATTCACTTTAACAAAAGGAAAGTCCGAGCGTTCAGAAAGCTGATGTATGCTATGTGCAAACATATCTTTTCCAGTTCCACTCTCCCCTTCAATTAAGACTGGAAGATCACTAGGTGCTATTATTCCAGTAGTTTCTTTAATCTTCCGGATAGCTGGTGAACTTCCTTTTATGTCTTCCAATCTATACTCGGTATAACTATTGTCTTCTATATTTAACTGCATTCTTTCCATTGTGGTACGAACATGAGAACTTAGTCTTTTCCAATCGGACATATCTCTGAAAATTACACTTCCAAAAGCCCCAACAATCTTTCCGTCTACAAAAAGAGGAACTCGATTCGCTAGCATATACGTTCCTTTAATATAATGTGGAGATGCATTGTCTGGAACACCAGACTTTATAACTTCATGCATTTTCGTATTTTCAATAATATCAGCTACTGGTTTACCTATCGCTTCCTCTCTCGTTACTTCAAGAAAGCGGCAATAATCTTCGTTGATATATAGAATTTTCGAATCTGCATCTACTACAACAAACCATTGAAATGCATTTTCTAAAATTTCGGCAAGTACAGAAGTTGGTAAATGTTGTTGAAAATTATCCAAACTAAATCACTTCCTTCTCCAGCTCTGCTTTCTTCAGTGGTCGATCATATAAAAGCGTAGGAATTATTGCTAACCCTATTAGCAAAGTTAAAACAAAGAACATGGCTTGAATACCATATACATCTACTAAAATACCTCCAGCTAACGGACCAATCATTCTTCCAATAGTAGCCATGCTATTCACTATACCTTGATAAAATCCTTCTCTCCCTTTCGGTGCTAACTGTCCAGCCAATGTTGGTACTGCTGGCCAGATAAATACCTCCCCGAGTGTCAGGATCACCATTGCAACGATAAACATTGTATAATCTTCCGCATAAGAAACAACAACAAATGACGCCATAAATATAGCTATGCCAAGAATCATTTGTGTTTTTATCTTATGCTCCAATCTATTTATAATTGGCTTTATAAGTGGCTGAGCTGCCAATATAAGTCCACCATTTATAGTCCATAGTAAACTATATTGTTTTAATGTTATACCTAAATCCAACACATGAGTAGAAATGGTAGAAGTCCATTGTACATAAGCTACCCATGTAAACATATAACCGATAGTGACAATTAACAACGCATAAAACGGTGCTTTTTGTTTGATTTTTTTAGAACTTTTCAGTACAGAAGCATTAATATTTGGTGCAAGTCCCATTTTGCGGTAATAGACGCCTGCAACCACTAAAAATAATACATAAGTCAATAAATTTGCTAGAAAAATATTATTAATATTATGATCTGCAACCAATCCTGCCACGGCTGGACCAAGAGCCACTCCTAAATTTTGGGACAAGTATATAGCATTAAACGCCTTACGACCACCTTCGGGCCAGACACTACCTACTAACGCATACATGCTAGGGAAAATAATACCACCACTAAAACCTAAAATTGCCACAAACCATATATATTCTGGCCATCCATGCCAAAAAGTTAAAAGCACAAGAGAAATCATTGACAATATAATTCCGAACATAATAGATTTATATCCACCTATTCTGTCAAATAAGTAACCACCAAGTAAGTTACCAATAACTCCAGTTCCAGCATTAATCATTAGCACGAATCCTGCCATCGTTAGTGTTTGTCCTAAATGCTCATGCATATATATTGTATGTAATGGCCATAAAAAAGAATTTCCCATTGTATTGATAAACATTCCAATTATTAAAAACCATACTGCTTTTGGCAATTGTAACACCCCATTTCTATTGCACTCAGAATATTGTATTCCTTTTCAAATAGCACTTCAAGAAGATTAGAACAAACTTCTCAAAGTCATGTTAAAATAATCCTGTTAAGGAGTGAAGAATATGAATGAAAATAACTTTCCATTCCCTTCAGATGGGAAACGGTATTATACATGGAATCGACATTTAAGAGATAGATTTGGCATGAAGATTTTCAAAATAGCTTTAGATGCGGGGTTTGATTGTCCAAATAGAGATGGTACTGTCGCTTTTGGCGGCTGTACTTTTTGTAGTGTCGCAGGTAGTGGAGATTTCGCTGGCGATAAAGTAGATCCTATACCAGTGCAATTCGAAAAGATTAAAACAAACATGCATGAGAAATGGAAAAACGGAAAATATATAGCCTATTTCCAAGCTTATACGAATACACATGCCCCCCTCCCTGTTTTAAAAGAAAAATTTGAAGCTGCATTGGCCTTAGAAGGTGTGATAGGGATTTCTATTGCGACAAGACCTGATTGTCTACCCGATGATGTAGTTGAATACCTAGCTGAGCTCAACAAACGAACATTTTTATGGATAGAGCTTGGACTACAGACAGTTCACGAGCGAACTGCTAATTTAGTAAACCGTGCCCACGACTTCCCTACTTATATAGAAGGAGTCAATAAATTAAGAAAACATGGAATTTCTATATGTACGCATATTATAAACGGGCTACCCTTAGAAAACCGAGACATGATGATGGAAACCGCTAGAGAAGTTGCCAAACTCGATGTTCAAGGGATAAAAATACATTTACTTCATCTGTTAAAAGGAACACCAATGGTTAAACAGTATGAAAAAGGAATGTTAGAGTTCATGGAGCGTGACCCCTATATTCAGCTAGTAGCTGATCAGCTAGAAGTTTTGCCTCCTGAGATGGTCGTACAGCGTATAACTGGAGATGGCCCCATTGACTTAATGATTGGACCAATGTGGAGTGTAAATAAATGGGATGTATTAAACGGGATAGATGCGGAACTTGCTTCACGAGAAAGTTATCAAGGAAAACATTATGAAAAAAGTGGTGTAGTAAAATGAAACTAAAAAGAGTACTACCTTTTGCGAAACAATTGCTCATGTCTACGGTTGAACCAGGAGATACTGTAGTAGATGCAACTGCAGGGAATGGACACGACACCTTGTTTTTAACCGAGCTTGTTGGTGAAAATGGACATGTTTATGCTTTTGATGTCCAGGCCGAAGCTATTCAAGCAACTAGCGACAGATTAGAAGAAGCAAATAAATTAGAGCTAGCGACATTAATTCAAGATGGGCATGAAAACCTACACCTTTATATCCAACAAGAAGTTTCAGCAGCCATATTCAATCTAGGTTATTTACCTGGAAGTGACCATGAAATTATTACTACGGGTAATTCTACATTACAAGCTATTGAATCGTTACTACAACTTCTCAAAGTTGGTGGAATGATCGTACTAGTCGTTTATCACGGTCACCCCGGAGGTAAAGAAGAAAAAGAGGCTTTACTGAGCTATGTTCAACAATTACCTCAATCATTTGCTCATGTATTAAGCTATCAATTCTTAAACCAACAAAACAATCCACCATTTATCATTGCAATTGAAAAGATGAAAAAGTCTATATAGACACTGTCTTTTTAATACAACCATAAAAAGAGCTCAAATTCAGTTATGAAATGAGCTCTTTTTATCATCAGTGCCATGTATAGTTTTTGAGTAATTTTCCACATAATACATAAAATACACGGTTTGGATAGTAAGAATTTTTCTTATTCAATAGTTCAGTAGCATTTTCCACAGCTTCCTCGAGTGTGCTAAAACTAATTACTTTTTCAAATGAAGAATAAAGAATAAACGGTGAATCTGCATCCATCTTTAAAAATAAAAATGTATAATAATTATGCTTTTCTTCTTGATTATGCCCGGGGTTTTCAATTACTTCTAAGTCATTTTCAGGAAAGTAAGTCCATTTTTGTTCTTTTAAAATACCGATACGTTTCATCACCCAAAGATTTGTGTAACCCATATCAATTTCTTCGTACATCCGATTCTCTATATTCTTTAACTGCTCCTCGAACATTGGAAAATGTGGACTTCGATTTGTCATATATACAAAATACTTACGATTGTCTTTTTCATCGAGCAATTCTTTTTCTAACATGTATCGTGCCCTCCGTTTTCAAAAATGCTGATTTTAAGCTATGCCCTTTTCTTCCCAACACCTAAAAGAGATGCCAGATGAACCGCATACTACCCCTTATGAATATATATTCTTTTGTCCCATGTAATAATCCTTTTTAAAAAAACTATATGTAAAACTAAATCCTAATCTTTTTCCTACATAAGATATTACAGTTTATTATTAGAATATTTAGGGAAACATAATGATATTAATAATATGAGAGCTTACATAATCCTTTCCAAGCGATTCAAAATATACTTTTCTTTAGCGACCCTCTATGGCACATAGTTGCATATATAGAAGTAACAAGGGCAAGTTATTAAGAAAAGAAAATGTAATATGACATAGCTTGTGAAGTCCCTAAAGCTTAATGAGAATAAATTTAAAGGAGACACTTCATGCCGAAAATTGCTTCGATTAGTACATATAACCCTCCATATTCCTTGGAACAATCAAACATTGAGAATCTAACAAAAGAACTATTTCATGATAAGATACCCCAATTGAACAGACTATTAAAGGTGTTTGAAAATGGAGATATTCAAACTCGCCATTTTTGCGTGCCCTTAGAATGGCACCAAAGTGAACATAGCTTTGAAGAACGTAATAATTTGTATATTGAGTTAGCCACACAATATAGTGTGGAAGTAATACAGCGTTGTTTAAATAGTAATGAGTTTTTAGAAACTCCCTTGCATCCTAGTGAAATTGATGCCATATTTTTTGTTAGTAGTACTGGTATATCTACCCCGAGTATCGATGCCAGAGTCATGAATCATCTTCCCTTTTCAGATCGTATGAAACGAATTCCACTATGGGGGTTAGGCTGTGCCGGTGGTGCCTCAGGAATAAGTAGAGCATTCGATTATTGTAAGGCGCATCCCACCTCAAAAGTATTAGTAGTTTGCATAGAACTTTGTAGTTTAACCTTTCAACCAAATGACTTTTCAAAGAGTAACCTAATTGGAGCTTCGCTGTTTGCAGATGGAGCCGCTTGTGCATTAGTTTGTGGAGATGAGGCAAAGCTGGCAACAACAAAATCAGTTCCTCATATTACCGCAACTGCTTCTAAATGGATGCCAGATTCTGAAGATGTAATGGGTTGGGATATCAAAAATAATGGATTGCATGTTGTATTTTCTAAAAGTATCCCTTCTATCATTTCTACATGGTTAGGACCCTTTATAGATGAATTTTTAAGTGAGCAACATATTAAGAAGGAGCAACTAGCGAACTTTGTGGCCCATCCAGGTGGAAAAAAAGTATTACAAGCATATGAGGAAACATTACAATTAACAGAAGAACATACGAATATTTCACGTGATGTATTAAAGAAGCATGGGAATATGTCGTCTCCTACGGTTCTTTATGTGCTAGAGCAGTTTATGAAGAAACAACGCTCAAATGATGAATTAGGTTTACTAGTAGCATTAGGACCTGGTTTTTGTGGGGAAGCTATATTATTAAATTGGAGGGATTAGTTTGTTATTCTTCATCCTTATCTCACTAGTGATTATTCAGAGACTTATTGAAGTGGCTGTTGCAAAACGCAATGAAAAAAGAATGCTTGCACAAGGGGCTTATGAAGTGGGAGCATCTCATTATCCATTTATGGTTGCAATGCATGTTTGTTTTTTTATAAGTTTGATAGCAGAAGTTTTAGTATTTGAACGAGGTCTTTCTCCTTTGTTCCCAGTATTTCTGCTACTCTTTATATTTGTTCAATTGCTCCGTGTGTGGTGTTTGACCTCTTTAGGATCTTTTTGGAATACAAAAATAATCATCTTACCAGATGCAAATGTTGTTAAAAGTGGTCCCTATACATTCATGCGACATCCAAACTATGTAGTTGTTTGTGTGGAGATTGTTTTATTGCCACTCATGTTCCAAGCATATTTTACGGCTATAGCTTTTACCCTTTTAAATCTGGCGATGCTCTCTGTCCGGATTCCTACAGAAGAAAAAGCTTTGCGGGAAGTCACTAACTATGAAGACAAATTTAAAAAGAAGATTTCGGCATCATAGCCGAAATCTTCTTTTCTTATTTAGTCATTTCTTTATTGGCAGCTTCTTCTACTGCTCTGGCAACTAAATGATGCAATGTTGGATCCAACGGGTTTGGAATCAGTTCACCTGGTTTAGTATGCTTAACAATTGCTAATGACGCAGCGATTAACATTGGATAAGTAATCTCTTTTGCGCCAGCATCTAAAGCTCCCTTGAAGATACCTGGGAATCCGATAACATTATTTACCGAGCGTCCGTCCGCTGCAAATGCTGCTCCTGCCGCAATTGCATCAGATGGTAAAATCTCTGGATTTGGGTTTGATAATGCTAGTATTATTTGCCCTTCTCGAACCATCTCAGCTTTAATAAGGCCAGAAACTCCAGTTGTAGCAACAATAATATCACATTTTTCCATTATCGCTTCTAATGATTCTGAAGTTTTTCCGCCGTAATTAGTTAAACGCTCTTGTGCAGCTTCTTGTCTATCTAAACCGTAAACTTCCTCTACTCCATATGCCATTAACATACGACAAATTGCTAAGCCTGCGGCACCAAGTCCAATTTGTCCGATTTTTGCATGTTTAATATCCACGTTAGTAGCTTTACAAGCAGACAATATTGCAGCAAGTGCTACTACGGCTGTACCATGTTGGTCATCATGCATAACCGGTATGGATAGTTCTGCTTTTAATCTTTCTTCAATCTCGAAGCAATGTGGAGAGCCAATATCCTCCAGTAAAATTGCTCCAAAACCTTTGTGAATATGTTTGACTGTTTCCACAATCTCATCTGGATCGCTAGTATTTAATAATATTGGTATTCCACTTAGTCCAACAAATTGGTCTAACAGTACCGCTTTTCCTTCCATAACTGGCATCCCTGCAACAGGTCCTATATTCCCTAGACCTAAAATAGCAGTTCCATCCGTTACAATAGCAACAGAGCTACCAATGGAAGTAAAATAGTTCGCTTTTTCTGGATTGTGTAAAATCTCCATACAAACCGATGCTACACCCGGTGTGTAAATACGTTGAAGATCGCGTAGAGAACGAACATCTAGTCTGCTCTTCATCGCAATTTTACCGCCTTCATGCGCCTTTAGTACATCATCAGTTACAGCATGAATTTTCACGCCGTTATCAATCGATTCTATATTGGAAATCACTTGATCTAATTGGGTTTTTGATTTACAAGTAATAGTAATATCTCGAATAGTTGTTAACGCACCACTTTTAAGAGTAGTAATGTCCCCGATATCTCCCTCTGCCAGACCGATTGCAGTTGCGACTTTAGCAAAATTACCAGGTTTTGAAGGTGTTTCTACAATAATGTTACGAATAATATGTTGGCTTTGCATGTTAAATCTCCTAACTCTATTCTCTTTTTCAACCAACAAATTATAACATAAATAGCATACCTATGCCTTGACATCTCTTTTAATAAATGTCATGAAGCTTAATGCTATAAATATTATTGCGTAAACTCCAAGGACAGCTAGTGACATAAAGAGAGTAGTTTCCTCTATAAAGAATTCTTTTCTTAGATGTTGTGTTAAGTCTGAATGTGTTAACCAGATATATTCTACTGGTATATACTTTTTCAAAAGCATAATAATCATCGGTCCCATCATTAAAAATAACATAGACAAAGCTATTGCAATAGAAGGTGAACTAAATACCGTTCCGATAAAGAATGCAAAAAGGATAGACATAGTGAAATCCCCTAGAGAATACACGTACGTTAAGAATATATCTTTCATCGTATTTGTCTGTTGCACTACCCCATCAACAATAGTCAAATCAACCCCAGTAGCTGTTCCAAATAAGATAAATCCAATTACAGTTGTAAGAACAATTGTCACTAATATTAAAGTAAATCCAAATAAGAATATCGTTATTAGTTTAGATGTTAATACTTTAAAACGACTAACCGGTCTTGTTAAAAGCATCTTAATCGTACCATCTGTAAATTCCTGCGATACAATCGACGCGCCTGGAATCACAGTCAATAATGTTATTAGCACCATTATAGATGCCCCAAAGGCCATATTCCCCTCCATACTTTGGTTCACTTGAGGTGCTGCGTTATTGTCTAAGCGATACTGCGCCATTTCTTTTTGTTCCTCATACATTTGAATGGACCATTCATCTAAATCTGGAGTTTGAAGCTGTGTATTAGCGTCTGTAATCATAGCTTGTTGTTCCTGTTTCCAATCTGAGTCATTCACTTCTTCCATAAATACTTTATCTAACACACCAACACCGATAATAACTAATAGTAAAATAACTAAAATTGCCCATGTGCCTTTTTTATGCCATAACTTCATCCATTCATTCTGTATCAAATTAAACAATTTGACCGCCTCCTGTCATTTGAAGGAATTGCTCTTCAAGTGTTTCATGCACGGCTGAAACAGCAAATATTTGAACCTGTTGTGCAACTAATTCATTGATAAGATCAGGTACCTTATCCTCTTTTAACTCAAGTAAAAATACCCCTTCTTGCGTTGTAAATACATAGTCATTTGAACTTAGATAGTTTTCTACCAATTCGAATGGCTCAGCCTTAAGCTTCATACGTGCCTTTTCATCGCTTTGAATCATCCGTTCATCTATCAGCTTACCATTTTGAATAACAGCAACCCTATCACACATTAACTCTATTTCTGATAAAAGATGACTAGAGACGAATATAGAAACGTTATTTTCCACGGCTATTTTTCGAAGATACGTCCGGAACTCTCGAATTCCTGCAGGATCTAAACCGTTTGTTGGCTCGTCTAGTATTAAGAATTTAGGATCATGCAGTAGTGCTTGTGCTAATCCTAATCGCTGCCGCATCCCCAATGAATACGTCGATACTTTCTCATTAATACGCTTTGTTAAACCTACTTGTTTAACTACTTCATCAATTCGTTCTTTTGAGACATCTTTGTGCATTCGAGAGAAATGAATTAAGTTCTTGTATCCCGACATATATTTGTACATTTCCGGATTTTCTACAATTACCCCTACATTCGAAATTGCCTTTTCGTAATCATCTGCTATAGATGCACCCTCAATTGTAATTGTTCCACTAGTTAGACGCATAAGACCTGTCATTAAACGAACAGTTGTTGTTTTACCAGCCCCATTCGGTCCTAAAAATCCAGTAATTTGTCCTGGAAATAACTCTAGTGACAGATTATCAATAAGTGTTTTTCCTTTAATAATCTTCGTAACATTTTTTAATTCAACAATTGGTTTTGACACTTCAATTCACCTTCTCTTTCGTTACATATTTCATCCAGCTCACTGCATCCTGATTGGTTTCAAAACGGATTGTTTCTAAATCATCCTGGGCAATTACTTTTCCTTGCTTTAAGACGATTAGTTGATCGAGTATAGGCTCGACTTCATGTAATTCATGCGTTGATAAAATGATGGATTGCTCCTCCATATTTGTATAGCGAATGAGTCCCTTTATCAATGATTCACGTACAATTGGATCCAACCCAGAAAATGGTTCATCCATTACATAGTAGGCAGTATTTCTACCAAGTGTGGCTGCCATTTTTGCCCTACCACGATTTCCTTTTGACAGCTTTTTCAATTTCACATCTACATCTACTTCTAAAAAATTGGCTACTTCTAATGCCTTATGAATAGAAAAATCCGAAAACTGAGATGCATAAAATGTGAAAAGCTCCTTAGTTGTATAAAAGCTATAAAACAAATCCATATCAGGTAAATAAGCTATGTCAGCTGCATGTCTCCTAGATAAGGACTCATCGTAAAGAGAAATAGTTCCTTTTCTTGGTCTTTGTATACCAGCAATTATTTTCAGTAGAGTAGATTTCCCACTGCCATTCTCCCCAGCTATACCTATTATCTGCCCGATTGGAAAAGAAAGTGATATATCCTTTAGTACTTCCTGTCTTTGGTAGTTATACGAGACATGTTGAAGTTGAATCATTTACTCTCTTCCTTTCTTTGCAAAATTTGAATGATTTCTTCTTTTGAAAAACCAAACGCTGCAATAGACTGAATAAATTGAGTGACCAATTCAACTTTCATATCCTCTCGCAAATGCTGAATTCGCCCTTCCTCTGTTGTAATGAAGGTACCTTGACCGCGCTTAGTATCTGTTAGCCCCATCATCTCAAGCTCCTTATATACACGTTGTACAGTGTTGACATTAACACCAACCTCCAATGAGTATTCTCGAACAGATAGCATTTTGTCACCAGGCTGTAAATTTCCTTTTAAAATATCCCCACAGATTATATCTACGAGTTGGCTATAAATAGGTTTGTCACGAGTGAAATGCTGTGTCATCTCGTTACCACCTTCTCCAACCATTTACAAGTAAGCCAAAATAACAGAATAAAGATAATCCACATAAAAATTTCTTCCACTATATAAATTGAACCTATATCCAGGGTGAAATCACTTGTAGCAGACTCAGGTAAGTAAGTACCTAAAAATTTTAAAGATACTTCACCTTGCATTAATAACTTATCAATAGAAAGAAAACTAAGTACTTTTGGTAAAAAAATAACAACTAACAAGAAAACCACTAAAGACAGAATTACAGAAAATTTACCAATCCAGTATTTACCTTCTACATACAATGTCCAAAATAATAGCCAAATAATAGTTAAAATAATACCCGCTATTAGCAATACAACTAGCAATAAAATTTGAAGATAAAGCATCTGAGCAAAGCTACCAATTATCATATCGGACAAGAAATAGATGCCAGCTGTCGTAATGAATATATTTCCAATAAAATATATTCCTAGGCTAAACAAAATTTTCGCACCAATCAACGTGTGCATTGAATTTGGATTATGTAACCACGTATCTTTTTTTCCATTGTCCGTATTTAGCGAGTTATTAAACTGGACTAGGAGATTTACAATACTAAAACCAAGCATTATAAACAGCAATCCCATTCTAATTTCCTGTACGCTTTGAACAGATGCTAGATATTTCTCCAATAATATCGGAAGAATGAAAACAACACCCAAACTCATTACAGCTGAACCAAGTAGCCACGACTTGTACAGAGCCCATTCCTTTAATAATAATCCCTTCAATTTTTCATCTCCTTTATTAACAGTATATTAGTGTATTAGTTATATAGTACACTAATACTATATAATGGAATATTCTTATTTTCAAGTGTTTTAATTAAATTATCAGAAAGAGCACAAAAAGTAAGTTGCTTATATACAATGAAACCCCGTCATTATAATTGACGGGGTTGTTTTTTCTTTTATTTATCTTCATTTTCATTTTCAACTAAGAACTTTAATTTAGAAAGTTTGTTATGCCAGAATTGTTCATAGTAGTCCAACCACTGCTTCACTTCCGTCAATGGCTCCAGCTTTAAATGATACACTTTTTCTCTGCCTAACTTTTGACCTGTGACTAGACCGGCTTCCGTTAGAACTTTTAGATGTTTAACAATTGCTGTTCTGCTCATATCATAATTAGAAGTAATTTCAGCAATGGATCTCTCTTTACTTGCTAATAGTCGAAGGACGTCTCTCCTCGTTGGATCAGCAATAGCTTGAAAAACATCTACTTTTTTGAGCGATTCACTCATTAAGATTCAACTACTTGTTTAAATTTATTTTGTACAATTCCATTCCAACCTTGCGCCATTGTATCACGAACATCAGCATTCGACTTTTTAGCTTTCGGTACAATAGAGTCTGCTTCCTTCCATCCACCATGAATCAATGTGAATTCAGTTTGAGAACCAATTTCTTTCAAAAGAAAAGTTATAATCCAACCATCTGTATCCCATTGAAAAGAAAGTTTATGTGGTTCGTCTATTTCAAGTACCTTACA
>Ga0209013_10002920_pt1 | contig 15371 bp, 19 predicted proteins | sample Cruoilmetagenom2_FD_187291 | JGI IMG/M metagenome (GOLD analysis project Ga0209013, IMG submission 187291) | Oil polluted marine microbial communities from Coal Oil Point, Santa Barbara, California, USA - Sample 2 (SPAdes) (version 2) | ecosystem: Environmental > Aquatic > Marine > Oil seeps ... | reverse complement strand
AATAACGCGATTGAAGAATAGACGTTTGAAAAGTGTGGAACGTGTCATACTTGCGTGACATCTTTTGGGCTATAATTTACGTTTCACCGAAAATCGAGATACATCATTTCCATTACCGTCCTTCGTCTTTACTTTAATACGCCGCAAACGAATTCCTGGCATTTTCTTGGACTACGGAAGGATATTATGCAATGTATACCCTTGCTGGATCATAACCGGGAACAGTTCCGGATATTGCTCAATCACACCATCTAAATACATGCGAAACGCTTTAGCATCATCCAATATATGGTTGTACGCTTCCTCTTCGATGTATATGCAGATTTGTTTCGATTTATGTGCCAAAGGATCGAAATCTTTTTCCGGACCCGCATCTTCTTTCGTGAATGGTTAACGGCAGAATATGCGCCTGCCATAATACCAAAACAGGTTTGAGATCTTTATCTTCAGGTTTGTAAGTGTCCTGGGGACTCATGAAACAATAGTATATATCTATTAGTTTATAATATAATTGACAAAATTACTATCAATACAAGTAGTTTTTTCGAGAACCACAGAATCCGGTAGAATCAGGGATTTTTCTGGAAAACGCGATGGAATTTTGGTGGAATCCGATTATTTTGCTGATGGGGTGTGTCTTTGCGCTATTTGAGTGGATTCGAGATGGTTTCGGTGGATGTTCGCGAGGTGATTGTGGCTGGATGGCTGGATAGTGGCGTGGCTGGGAATTGTGTTCGGAACTCGGTCGTTTCAGAAGTACTGCCACATCCATTAAATTTATATGTCAGAAGATCGTTAGATGGTTACCCCATGCCAGAAAACAGCACCCCCAACCCAAACCTCAATAAACCCGCACTACCAAACACAACAGAAAAGACAGAGGGGCGATAAGACCAAATGACCGATTACGCAGTATTCTGGGGATGTACCATCCAGGCACGGTTCCCGTTCATGGAGAAATCAGTTAGACTCGTCGCAGACCCGCTTGACATCAGACTTCATGAGATCGAGGGCACCACATGTTGTCCCACGAAGCTGGTCAAGATAGGGGACGAGTTTGCATGGCACGTAACAGCAGCAAGGAACCTCGCTCTGGTGGAGGAGATGGACATGGATCTTGTAACGCCGTGTAATGGCTGTTACGGCACATTAAAATCGGCAGCATCCGAGCTTAACAGGAACACGGGGCTCATGAATGCTGTAAACGAACTGCTCGCAAGTGTGGGGCTCGAGTATAAGGGAACTATAGAAGTAAAACACTTAATCGAAGTATTGCACGACGACATCGGCACAGACGCAATAAAAAAACACGTAACAAGACCGCTTGACGGGATGAATATTGCGGTTCACTACGGCTGCCATCTGGTCCGCCCGAGTTCTGCGATACATTTTGATGACCCGAATGAGCCGACGAAGTTTGATATTCTCGTCGAGGCGCTGGGTGCCAAGAGTGTGGATTACCGTACAAAGATGCTCTGCTGCGGAAACGATCTTTCCAATACAGAGGATCCATCAGACGCAATCACACTGGCTCGCGAGAAGATTCTTGAGGTTCAGGATATTTCTGATGCCATGACGATGATGTGTCCCGCATGCTTCACCCAGTTTGATTCAAAGCAGTACCTAATGGAGAAGAGCGGCGAGCGGTTGCACATACCTGTTGTGTATTTCACAGAACTGATGGGGCTTGCATTCGGATTTGAGCCCGCTGAACTTGGCATGGGTATGCACAGGGTCGAGACAGACTCGTTCATCGAAAAATGGCACGAGCGCGCAGGACACCTCGCGAGTGCGAGGGAGTATTTCAATCTCGCGGATCTGCGGCGTTGTTATGAGTGTGCTGCTTGTGTCAACGACTGTCCGGTCACAAAATCGATTCCGCGGTTTGAGCCGAACCGGATAATCGGTGATGTTCTGAATGGCAAGCTGGATGAGATTGTGCAGTCTCCCGATATCTGGTACTGTACAAACTGCTACACCTGTTACGAACTCTGTCCGCAGAAGTTCGGCATGTTAAAGGTCTTTGACCGTCTGAAGAGCCTTGCAAGCGACCGCGGTATAGCTCCCGATGGCTTCAAAGGTGGACTTGCACTCTTTCTGGACACTGGAAAGCTGGGTGAGCCAACCGCAATGCGCAAGAAACTAAAACTCCCGGAGACCCCGAATAGCGGTTCAGACGAGCTAAAGGGGTTGATTGCGATAATCCACGAGCGAGATCAGGGAAATAAAGAAAGTAGAGAAGATGAAGGAAATGAAGAAGATCGAGAAGAAAATCAGTAGGCAGGTATGGTAAAATGAGAGGTAACTGTTACATTCCGTCCGGATGTTCCGTCTCCGGTATTATGAGCGAGTCAGGAAGAAGGCAGGACGGAAACGCGATCATTAAGTCGATTGCACTTATGCATGACCGTGCAAACGGTCTTGGCGGTGGTTTTGCAGCGTATGGGATATATCCGAGGCGTTCTGACCTGTATGCTTTCCATATGATGTTTGATGATATGGCGGCAAAGGAGCGGTGTGAGGAGCATTTCAAGGATAGATTCGATATCGTACTTGACGAAGCGATGCCGACGCGTCCCGGTGGCGCCTACGAAGAAGAGACATCAGGAAGATGGGGAGAACGTGGGGTGCAGCCGATCATAAATCCTCCGGTCCTGTGGCGGTATTTCATGGACGTTCCGGAGGATAAGACGAAATTTGTGTCAGATCGTGAGTATGTTGTTGGAGAGGTGATGGAGATCAACTCCACAATCGATGGTGCTTTTGTTGCGTCGTCCGGCAAGAATATGGGGGCATTCAAAGGTGTGGGGTACCCCGAGGACATCGGGGTCTTCTATAAGTTGGGCGAGTATAAGGCGTACATCTGGACCGCACACGGCAGATTCCCAACGAACACGCCGGGATGGTGGGGCGGAGCGCACCCGTTCTGCCTTCTTGACTGGTCAATCGTCCACAACGGTGAGATATCCTCTTACGGGATCAACAAACGGTACCTTGAGCCGTTCGGATATAAGCTGGAACTCCGGACCGATACCGAGGTTGTGGCGTACCTCTTTGACCTGCTTGTACGCAGGCATAAGCTCTCGATCGAGCTGGCTGCAAAAGTACTTGCATCGCCCTTCTGGGATGATATCGACAGGATGCCTGATCGTGAGCGTCGGATCGCAACCGCGCTCCGTCAGGTCTATGGCGGCGCACTCTTAAACGGTCCGTTCAGCATCATTCTCGGGCACAGTCGCGGCATGGTCGGGTTCAATGACCGCATCAAGTTAAGACCCATGACCTGCGCCCGGAAGGATGATATGCTCTACATGTCATCAGAGGAATCGGCGATAAGAGAGATTTCGCCTGATCTGGACGAGGTGTGGAGTCCGAGAGCAGGAACACCTGTTATAGGCGAGTTGGATGAGGGGGTGGCATAGATGGCGGCGACATCCGAGCTACCACCCGAATTCATCGTAAAGATCGACTACGACCGGTGCAGGCGGTGCAAGCGATGCGTCATGAACTGCAGCTTCGGATGCATGCATTTCACGGACCGGGTGGTTCCGGAACACAAGTTGTGCGTGGCATGTCAGCGATGCGTGACCTACTGCCCTGAACACGCGATAACAGTCACCAAGAACGAACTGGCTTACAAGGAAAATGCAAACTGGTCGCCTGAGCTCCGGAAAAACATCTTAAAGCAAGCTGAGACCGGAGGAATTCTCCTCGTCGGGATGGGAAACCCCAGAGACTACCCGATTTTGTGGGATCACCTGCTTATAGATGCGTGTCAGGTTACAAACCCGTCGATTGACCCGCTCCGTGAGCCAATGGAACTCAGGACATTCCTCGGCAGAAAACCGGATCGTCTTGAGTTCGTGGAGCGCGATGATGGCGAGATAGACCTTGCAACTGAGATAGAGCCGCAGGTCAGACTGGATGTGCCGGTCATCTTTGGGGCGATGTCGTATGGTGCGGTGAGTCTGAACGTGCATAGGTCGCTTGTGATGGCTGCGGCGAGATCCGGCACGCTCATGAACACCGGCGAGGGCGGACTTCACCGTGAACTGTACCCCTACGCAGGAAACGTCATCGTCCAGGTCGCATCAGGTAGGTTCGGTGTGCACAGCGAATACTTAAACACCTCCGCGATGGTCGAAATCAAGATCGGGCAGGGTGCAAAGCCGGGTATCGGCGGGCACCTCCCCGGTGAGAAGGTGGACGAGGACATATCAAAGACAAGGATGATTCCTGTCGGGTCTGATGCAATCTCGCCTGCGCCGCATCACGATATCTACTCAATCGAAGACCTCTCGCAACTTATATATGCGATCAAGGAAGCTACCGACTACGAAAAACCGGTATCGGTCAAGATATCAGCAGTCCACAATGTGGCAGCGATTGCAAGCGGGATTGTGCGTGCAGGCGCTGACGTCGTCACAATCGATGGGTTCCGCGGCGGAACCGGGGCTGCACCGATGGTTATACGGGACAACGTGGGAATACCGATCGAGCTTGCGCTTGCCGCGGTCGACCAGCGGCTGCGGGATGAGGGCATCAGAAACAACGCATCGATCATCTGCGCTGGAGGAATTCGGAGCAGCGGAGATATGGCAAAGGCGATCGCTCTTGGCGCTGATGCAGTAGTCATCGGAACCGCTGCACTTGTTGCTATGGGCTGCCGGATCTGCCAGAAATGCTACACCGGAAACTGTGCATGGGGCATCGCCACCCAGAGACCGGAACTCGTGCGCAGGCTCGATCCACAGGTCGGTTCCGCGAGGCTCTCGAATCTTCTTACGGCATGGAGCCTTGAACTTAAGGAGATACTTGGCTCGCTCGGCGTGAACTCGATCGAATCCCTGCGGGGTAGCCGCGAGCGACTGCGTGGCGTTGGACTTGATTCACAGACACTGGAACTACTTGGAGTAAAACCGGCAGGAGTCGGGCAGTAGGGAGATTGAGGTGACGAAGATGGTGATGAGAATCGATTGCAAGGGATTGTACTACCGAAAACAGAACAAGATCATCCGTAATGCAGCGGAAGAAGGCGAGACCGAGTTTATTCTTGATAATGCAAACGGACAGCGCTACATTGGCAGCGGGATCTCTAAGAAGATCAAGATCACCGTGAACGGAGTTCCCGGAAACGATCTTGCCATGTTCATGAACGGTCCCACGATCATCGTTAACGCCAACGCCCAGGACGGTGTCGCAAACACGATGAACGCAGGTGAATTGATTGTGCACGGAAGTGCAGGTGACGTCATCGGATACGGCATGCGTGGCGGGAAACTGTATGTTCAGGGGAATGTTGGATACAGAGCCGGCATTCATGCGAAAGAATACAAGAAACAGGTGCCAATAATAATTGCAGGCGGCGTTGCCGGCGATTTCTGCGGCGAGTACATGGCGGGAGGGATTCTGGTACTGCTCGGACTGAACCGGAGTGAAGGGGAGCCGATTGCCGGCAATTACTTAGGGACAGGGATGCACGGCGGCGTGATCTATATCAGAGGCGAAGTGGATGAATATACGCTTGGAAAAGAGGTGAGCGTACTCCCACTTGATTCTAAGGATATGAAGGTTCTTACGAAGCATCTCAAGGAGTATTGTGGGCACTTCGGGCTTGATCTGGATGAGATTATGGCTGAGCCGTTTATTAAGCTGCAACCGGTGTCTAGCAGACCGTACGGGAGTTTGTATGCGTATTAATTCAATTCCTGCATCTGTAAAGGTTCTCTTCCCGCGACAACAGAAGACACCAGAACCAAAAAGCTTTATCCGCTTCAGGAATCTGTCTAATAACGGTGATGAGATATGAACAATGAAGAACAGTACGATCAGGTGGAACCCGTCTATGAGAAACTTGCCCCCGGCGAGATACTGATCATCTCAAAAGAGGGAAATTGTATAACCTACGCCGCAAATGAACAAGGGGAAGTCGTTTTAAAGAAAACGTGCTTGCTCGAAGATGATTGATTCCATGGCAACCGGGTATTTGTTTGATACAGGGTTCCTTACACCGGCACTTACCGGCAGTTTGCCGGAAAAATGGACTCGACCATGGAACGAAATAATAAAACGAGGGAAAGCAGGGTATATCATCGAACCCGTAATTGCAGAAACCTGTTATCAATTGATGACAAAAAAGGGCATAAATAAAGAAATGTCAAAGAATCATATCATGCAAATAAAATCACTTGATTCTATGAGTATATTAAATTTGAATGATAACGATTCTTTCAAAGCAAGTCTTTATCGTACAAGGTTCAGTAAATTTAGTCTTTCACTTGTAGATTGCTTCATATTAGCTGCCGCAAATAGGCTTAAACTCAAAATATATACGACTGATGAACTTTTGAAGAGGGTTGCAATGAAAATAAATGTTTTATATAATTACCTTCCTATTCGAAGCTGAACGAACTTAACTTCAGGTAGTTTAATTGATGCTAATTGAGAAACATTTAAATGCAGTGAGTTCCATTGTTGTGAACAAGGTGATAAAAATGGTGAAGAGACAGGTATGTTTTACTATCGAGGAAGAAGTAGTGAAGAAAATGGAGGAAATAAGGGACACTACCGGCGTACCCGTGAGTAAGCAGATCGAATTGGCTCTAAAAGGATACAAGATTGAAAAAGTAGAGCAAAGATAAGCTTTGGTGCTCGCTAGATGACATACACTGAATTGAGTTTAGGCATCGTTATCGGAATTATTCTATCATTAGCGGTGGATGTCATCAAGGAAATTGTAGTCAGGGAATACAACACCAGAAAGGACGATTCGTTGAGAATAAAGAGCATCAGGGAAGATTTAAAAGCCTACATCACGTCTCTGTGCGTAATCTGGGAAAATTACAAAATTTCAGAGAGCATGCACAAAGAATTTCGAAAAGACATAGAATATCAGATCCGGGAGATTATCGATTATTATACCGCTTCTGCGAGGGATCTGGACCGTGCATTGGTCGGGGAACTCCGAAAAGTCTGCTCAAAATTCATAACGCTCATCGAAACCACGTCTGAAATCGACGATGACCTCTGGTTTGAGGCGGTAGAAAAAGCTGGAGACGAACTCTGTGAAGAATTCGAGAGGATCGTCCAGGAAAAATTTTGATGTAAAGAAGAGAAGGGCTATAAAATGACCGAAGAATGGCGGTATCTTGAGGTGAAGGAAAAAAAAGTCGTACGGTGCAATTCCATACACTCAACACTCGTGGATGGGATGGTTGAAGGAGTAAGCCCCAATACCGTGTTTCTGGAGGAATGTCCTGGCTATGTGCTTTCTCTGGGCAGGAATCAGTGCTGCGAGGAGGAGTGTGACATTGCAGAGTGTGAGAGACTCGGAATAACACTTGAAAGAAGGGAGACCGGTGGCGGAGCCGGATTAATGGTTCCGGGCGCAACATCGTGGGGCATCTGCATAGACAAAAGAGATTCCCGGGTCTCGGATGATATGAATGAAAATTTTGAGGTGCTGTCACGAGGCGTCGTTCTTGGGTTGAAAAAACTCGGGCTCGATGCGAATTTCTCGCCTGTGAATGACATAAATATCGGGGATAAGAAGGTCTGCGGGATGACCGCTATGAGCAGGCAGAACTCGCTCTTGATATATGGCAGCGTTATATGGGATTTTGACATGGAGACCTTCCTGAAGATCGCAAAGATTCCTGCGCCCAAACTGAAGAAGAAAGGGGTGACGTCAGTTCAGAAGAGAATAACAACAGTCATTGAGGAACTGGGGTGGAGGATACCTCCTGCAGAACTGAGGGAGTATCTTACCCAGGGGTTTGAAGATGCACTGGGTGTAAAACTGGTGAAAGAGGGATTAAACGTTGGGGAGGCTGCGATATGGGAGAAAAAGATGGATCTCTTCTCGTCAAAGAAGTTTATCCTGCGACCGGGTCACTGCAGCGTGTCAAACGCCTCGTGCGTCTATCCTGCGGAGAAGGGAATTATCAGGGTTTCGTTGTACGTGACCGAAGGAACGATAATGGACGCCGGGATCACCGGTGATTTTATGCAGATCAATGATATCTATTTTGATCCCCTGGAGAGGCTGCTTGTCGGGGCAAAGACCGAGAGGACGGAGATAGAACGGATCGTTCACGCATATTTTGACGAGAACGAGATTGAGATGGTCGGTGCCAGTGCAGATGACTTTGTCGATGCGATTGTTGGAGCGGCGAATGAATCAGGGTAGTGAATGGTGAATAATGATGAATCAATCAAACACAAACATATCAGACGCATTAAAAGACGCAGGTCTTGAGATACTCACCTGCCTGCAGTGTGGCACATGCAGCGGAAGCTGCCCGTCAGGACGCTACACAGGAATGATCACGCGAAAGCTCGTCAGGAAAGCACGCGTGAGTACAGACGTGTTGCACGACCCCGACCTCTGGATGTGCACCACCTGCTACACCTGCCAGGAGCGATGTCCGCGTGAGATCAAGATCACTGACGCGATTCTCGCAATCCGGGCGATCGCTGTGCACGAGGGGATTATGCTTCCGGAACATCGGAGGGTCAGTCAACTGGTAATTGAGTACGGGCACGCCGTGCCGATCAATGACGCGGTGAAGGCGAAGCGAGAGAGCCTCGGGATGGAGGCTCTTCCCGAGACGGTTCACAAGTATCCGGAAGCACTTGCCGATGTGCAGACGCTTCTTGAGTCGTGCGGATTTGACAAACTCGTGACGGGCGCTCAAGAGTGAGAGGTGAGCATCATGAACAAGTTATCACTCTATTTAGGCTGCATCACCCCGAACCGGTACCCTGGAATTGAGAAAGCCACAAAACTCTGTCTTGATCGGTTGGAGATTGATTACGCTGACCTTCCGGGCGCATCATGCTGTCCTGCGCCCGGCGTCTTCCGGTCGTTTGATAAAGCAACATGGCTTGCGCTTGCAAGCCGAAACATCGTGCTCTCAGAGGAAATTGAGCGCGATGTGCTGACGATCTGCAATGGCTGCTATGGATCTCTCGTGGATGCCAACAACGAACTGAAAAATGACCCTGCGCTCAAGAAAAGCACAAACGCCCATCTCGATGCGATCGGCAAGAAATTCAAGGGAACTGTTGATGTCAGGCACATCATTGAACTGCTCTACGACGAGCCAGGACCTGAAAAGATAAAGGAGATGGTCACACGTCCGTTGGACCTCAGAGTCGCCCTGCATTACGGATGCCACCTCGTGAAACCGTCAAAGGAACGAGAACTCGGGAGTACTGAAGACCCTCGCTTCTTTGACGAACTGGTCGAGGCAACGGGCGCTGAGAGCGTCAACTATCCTGACAAGATGGCGTGCTGCGGTGCAGGCGGTGGGGTTAGGTCCGCGCTTATTGACAAGTCGCTCGAGATGTTGGAGCACAAACTATCGCGGATCAGGGATGCGAATGTAGACTGCATCGTGAACGCGTGTCCGTTCTGCCACCTGCAGTTCGACGGCGGGCAGGTCGAGATTGCGGAGAAGCGCGGCACAGAATACAATATCCCGGTTCTGCATTATTCCCAGCTCCTTGGGCTCGCATTCGGATATTCGCCAGAGGAACTCGGAATAGATCTGAATCTTGTGACAAACGAAGATTTTCTTCTGAAACTGAAAGGGGATCGGTGAAAGAGATGAGCAGCGAAAAGATTGGCGTATATCTCTGCAGGTGCGGCGGCAACATCGGCGATGTCGTTGATGTCGAGGCAATCGCAGACGAAGTATCAGGAATGAACGGCGTTGCGCACACGAATGTTCAGGATTATCTCTGTAGCAGCGCGGGACAGGGTCAGATCGAGAGCGACATCAAGGAAGGATTGATTGATCGCGTGGTGATCGGCTCATGCTCCCCGAAGCTTCATCTCGAGACGTTTCGTGCGATGGCACAGAAAGCGGGCATCAACCCGATGCTTCTTGAGATCACAAACATCCGTGAGCAGTGTTCATGGGTGCATGAGGATTGTGAGGAGGCTACAAGGAAAGCGAGGGGACTTGTCAAGGGCGCAGTCTCCCGGATGCAGAACCTTGCGTCCTTAAACCCGATCACAAAGGATGTCAAAGACCGTGCGCTCGTTGTTGGTGGTGGAATTGCCGGGATCACGACTGCGCTTGAGATGGCTGACGAACGCGAGGTTATCCTGATCGAAAAAGCCCCATACATCGGCGGGCAGATGATCGGTCTCTCAAAGACGTTTCCGACGCTCGACTGCTCGCAGTGCATCCTCACCCCTAAGATGGTTGCGGTCTTCAACCACCCGAACATCATGCTCTACACCCAGACCGAGGTTGCATCGGTTGAAGGGAGTGCTGGCGATTACAGCGTGACCCTACGTCGTGCGCCGCGGTACGTTGACATAGAGGCGTGCACATCCTGCGGCAGGTGCGCCGCAAAGTGCCCGAAGGATGCGATCTACCTGCCGTTTGCGCAGGCGATCCCGCAGGCATACATAATCGACAGAGAGCTCTGCATCGAATGCGGCGCATGTGAAAAAGCTTGTTCTGCGGGTGCGATCCGGCTTGATGATTGCGAGGAAGAGATACAGGTGGACTGCGGCGCGATAACGATTGCGACAGGATTTGAGTCGATCGACCCATCAATAATCGAGGAATACCACTACAAAGATCACCCGGACATCATAACCGCAATCGAGTTTGAAGAGATGGTCTCTGCCAAAAGCAAAACCGGCATGCGGCTCCAGAAGACAGATGGAACATTTCCCGAGCGGGTTGCGTTCGTGCTATGCGTCGGGTCCCGCGACTTCAATCGGGGAAATAAGCACTGCTCAAAGGTCTGCTGCATCTACTCACAGAAACAGGCACAGCTCGTCTACAAGATGAAACCTGATGCGGATGTTACGATCTTCTACATCGATATGCGATCGGCAGGAAGAAGGATGGAAGAGTTCTACCACCACACGCAGGAGATTGGCGTGAATTTTGTCCGCGGACGTGTGGCTGAGGTGAATCCGCTCGACGATAAATTACAGGTCAGGTACGAGGACACGTTATTAGGCGAGATCGGGGAAGCCGAGTTTGACATGGTCGTGCTCTGTCCATCACTTATCCCCTCGAAAGGGTCACGAGAACTCGCGGACCAACTGGGAGTTCCTGTAGGTGGCGACGGATTCATCGAGGAGAAACACGTCAAGATCGACCCTGTGAATACGTTAAACCAGGGTGTCTTTGTGGCAGGGTGCGCTGTCGGACCAAAAGACATCCACGACTCGGTGACCGAAGCGATAGGCGCAGCACACAAGATCCACCAGTTCTTAGGGAAAGGCACGATATCAGTGTCACCTGAAAAACCCGTGATCTCGGATGCATGCGACGGCTGTGGCACCTGTGCTCTGGAGTGTCCGTACGGGGCTCTGACGATGATTGGCGAAGACGGCGGGACGCCGGTTCTCGATCCGCTCTCGTGCAACACCTGTGGAATCTGTGCGGCAGTCTGCCCGCAGTCCGCAATCGAGATTGCGAACTATACGCGGGAGCAGTTAAAGGCACAGGCAGAAGGAATTCTTGACGCGGGCATGGGTGTGATCGTGTACATCGATCCTGCTGCGTATGCCGCGGCTGATCTTGCAGGGGTTAACAGGACGCAGTATTCCCCGCTCATCCGGTTCATTCAGGTGCCCTCGATTCATCTGCTGGATGCGGACATCGTGGGTCATGCTTTCGAGTCGGGGGCGGGCGGCGTGATGTTGATTGAGGGCACGACTGATGAAGCGTTGACCTCGCGGTCGAAGGATCTGTACAGTCGGCTGAAGAAGGAGACGAAGGCGTTCAAGTTGCCGATCCGGTATTCGCATATCGAGACAGCGCAGTACGAGAAGCTTATGAATCTCTTGAATGTGTTCTCTGAGCAGGTGGCGGCGAAGGCTGCGAAGAAGGGGAAGAAGAGAAAAGAGGAGTGAAGGGGCGTGGGTGGTGGGGGTGCAAACGTTATTCCGAGTAGCCCCTGCCCCTCCTGAAAACCTCGATTACGTATACAGTGTTACCTTCGATCAGGTAGATTATGCGGTAGTCTCCCACTCTTAGTCTGTGTTTCTGTGGTTTTGTCTTCTTCAGCGGTTTTATATCTGCCCCTGCTCTTGGCTGATTCGGGTTTATTTCCAGTTCTTTCAGCGCATTTTTGATTCTTTCTTGTAATTTCTCCTGCAAGGAGTAAAATTGCTTCTGGAAAGTTCGAGAAACGATTACAGTGTATATCACAATTTATCCAGCGGAATGAACTCATCTTCTGCAAGTATCCTGTTCCATCGATTATCTAACTTCTCCCACCCCGCCTTTTCGATGAGCTTTCTAATTATGTGGTCATAGCTCTCCCTGTCCGCTCCACAACGACGCAATATTTCTTTCGTCTCCGAAGAGACCGTAATTGTTGTAGAAGACACTGCTATCACCTACTAATAAACACAGGTGCCATAACATTTATAACTTACGCCATAACGCAAGTGAAAAGATGCGAGCGTTCTTCGCACTTTCAGTCGCCAGACCCAAAAAACGATTGCGGCAACAAAGACGAGGACTGTAAAACGCCTATTTTTGGTATTCGCATATCGAGGCCGCGTAGTACGAGAAACTGATAAATTTCTCGAATGTGTTCTCAGAGCAGGTGGTGGCGAGGGCTGCGAAGGGGACAAGGAAGAGGAAAGAGTGAAGGCGCACGACATTCATCCATTCACGATCTCTGGTCAAACACACAAAACCCCACGTAGTGCATTATCAGAAGTAACAGACCTCAAAGACCCCCGTACAGCCAAGCATCGGCACCCCACTCCTTAAATACCCCACTCTTGAGATACACCACATGAACTATGACCTGATAGTATCGGGTGCGGGTCCTGCCGGGTCGGTTACTGCAGCAGCGGTGGCTCAGGCAGGATATCGTGTGCTGGTGCTGGAAAAACACTCGTCATGCAGATCACCCTGTGCAGGATATATCGGCAGCACCATCAACATCGAACTGCCCGAGGGCTGCACCATCCAGTCAAAAATAAGAAAAATGCGCACACATTTTCCGGATCTGTCATTTCATGACTTCCGATTAAACGGTTTCGTGGTTGACAGATCGTCATTTGATATGGCGCTTGCGATAGCAGCGGAAGAATCAGGCGCAGAGATCAGATGGCAATCTCCGCTGATCGATCTGATTCCCGACGGTGTCAGATTTCGCGGTGGCGAGGCTTTCGGGACGATCATCGTCGGCGCAGATGGTGTCTTTTCGAGGGTTGCATCGCTTCTGGGTGAGAAGAGGCAGAGGGTCGCATTTTGCGCCCAGTATCATCTGAGGGGAATTGAGCCGTTTCTGGAACCGGATACATGCGAGATATTCTTTGATGCGGATTATGCGCCCGGTGGATACGTATGGATCTACCCCACAGGTCACAACTCCGCGAAAGTTGGTCTTGGGACAACCGTTGCAGGTTCCAGGTCCCCGCACAAATACCTGGATACATTCATCGACGAGTCCTCTGTTGCGGAGCGACTCTGCGGGGAGAGAACCGAATACACTGCAGGCGCTCTCCCCATAGACGGACTTAAAAAGAAGCTCTGCTACGGAAATATCCTGCTTGTGGGCGACAGTTCCGGCATGGCGGACCCGGTCACGGGTGCGGGCATCAACAATGCAATGCTGGCAGGCGAGATCGCAGGGAAAACGATAATCAACGTTCTTGAAAATGATGACACAACACTGCTTGGGCAGTATGAAACCAGGACCCGCAGGCTTCTTGGAAGACCGCTTGCCAGATCACTTGAGAAGAGGAAGAAACTGGATCGCTATTGTGCTTCAAACGAGTTGTTACAGCAACATCTGCCCGAATTATGGGTGACGTTTGAGGAGTACTGGGCATGACATGGAGATTCATTGACGCCGGCAGAATCGACGGTTACTACAGCGCAGCGCTCTTTGAATCGATAGCGAAACATGTTGGCGCTGGCAGGGTGGATGAGACGATTCTCTTCTGGCGTGTCAAAACCCGGGTCGTGTATCTTGGATACCACCAGTACGTGGAAGACGAGATACACGAGGATTACTGCGTGGCAAACGATATTCAGGTAATACGGCGGATGCTTGGGGGTGGATGCGGGTTTTGCGACGGGAACCAGATTCTTTTTTCCGTTATCGGGCGCGAGGCGGGTGGTGTGATATCTCCGGGTATCCAGAACGCATATTCGAGGGTCCTTGGTGGGGTGGTATCAGCTCTTGAGGCTCTTGGTTGCGATGGTGAACTTGAACCTGCTCGTAACGCGGTCTGTTCGGATGGGCGGAAGATATCAGGGAATGCACAGGGCAGGTTCGATGGTGCAGTGCTTGTCAATGGCAGTCTCCTCCTGGACTTTGATTTTGGTGAGATGGACCGGGTGCTGAAAGACCCCACAAAGAACCTGGCAGCGGATGTTCGGTATGCGAGGGATGGGATGATCACACTCTCTGATCTGATGGGGTGGCGTGGTTATGAGATTGGGCATGTGAAGGAGGTGCTGAAGAGGGGTTTTGAGGATGCGCTTGGGGTAACCACTGTTTGTGGTGCGCTGACTGATCCGGAGGAGCTGCTGGCAAGCCGCCTCGCGGATAGGCACCGGAGCAGGGACTGGGTCTACCGGATGGATGAGAAACGGCGGAGGCGGCTGGGACGTGAACGACAGGTAAATTAAATCAGAACGATATTCACGTAGCTATCTGTGCGATTCCGTGGGTGGGTCACTTCCACTATGCTCTTGGGAAAGTGTTAATAGATTCCTGGTGATATTTTGACAAAGGTGAACGTAAATGAGTATCCATGTTATCCGGCTATCTTTCATTCTTTCAGGTTTGAATCAACTATGATACAAGTTGTCAACCAGAAGAGAGTGTGAATAGTGATGAGTACAAAAAGAGAAGTTATAGGAAAACTAAAGAGAATACTGGAAGAGATTGGTATTGAGTATTCCAATATTCTCTTATTTGGAAGCAGAGCAAGAAAGGATTTTGAAGAGGATAGCGATTGGGATTTTATGATAATTCTCAGGGATAAAATAGACACTGAAGGAAAGAGAGGACTCTGGTATGAGATTTACAGGAGATTTCATGACTACTTCCCTCTGATCTCTGTGGATATAATTTTAAAAGACGAACAATCCTTTGAAGACGAGAAAAGAGTGGTGAACACGATCTCCAACGAAGCATATCTGGAGGGTATCGAAGTATGAAGGCGGACGTATCCCGGAGGTGGCTTGCAAAAGCGGAAAATGATTTAAAAGCCGTCAAACATCTGTTGACATTTGAGGACTCTCCAACAGATGTAATTTCCTTTCACTGCCAACAATCTGTCGAAAAATACCTCAAATCATATCTGACACTGGTTGGTGTGAGGGTAAAGAAGACACACGACTTAGAAACCATTTTATACC
>Ga0209013_10002919_pt1 | contig 15373 bp, 14 predicted proteins | sample Cruoilmetagenom2_FD_187291 | JGI IMG/M metagenome (GOLD analysis project Ga0209013, IMG submission 187291) | Oil polluted marine microbial communities from Coal Oil Point, Santa Barbara, California, USA - Sample 2 (SPAdes) (version 2) | ecosystem: Environmental > Aquatic > Marine > Oil seeps ... | reverse complement strand
CTAATTGCACCTCACACTCTTTTGCCAGACCGGCTGCTACAATATTTTTTGCGACATAACGAGCCATATATGCAGCGCTTCTGTCAACTTTAGAAGGGTCTTTTCCTGAGAACGCTCCTCCTCCGTGTCTTGCCCATCCGCCGTAAGTATCAACGATTATCTTTCTGCCTGTAAGCCCGGCATCCCCCAGAGGTCCACCAGTTACGAATCTGCCGGTCGGGTTTACATGGATTTTTGTATCTTTAGTTATTAATTCCTGATTTATGCATGGCCTGATAACCTCATCGAGCACATCATTATAAATTCTTTTATTGTCTACATCATCTGAATGCTGAGAGGAAATCACAATGGCGTCAATTGCAACCGGGACATTGTTTTCATATTTAACTGTTACCTGCGATTTACCGTCAGGTCTTAAATACGGCATAATCCCTTCTCTTCTGACTTGAGATAGTCTCTTGGTTAGTTTATGTGCGTATATTATAGGTGAGGGCATAAGCTCAGGGGTTTCATCTGTCGCATAGCCGAACATTAGTCCCTGATCCCCTGCTCCTTGTTCTTTAGTCTCTCCCGAGTCCACACCCCTTGCAATATCCGGGGACTGTTTATCAACTGCAACAAGTACACCGCAAGTATGAGCGTCGTAGCCCATAGCACTATCCGTATAACCTATTTCAGCAATTTTGCTTCTTACAACGCTTGATATATCCACTGTTGCGTTTGAAGTTATTTCCCCCGCAACTACAGTCAACCCTGTAGTAATAAGAGTCTCACAGGCTACTCTGCTATCTAGGTCCTGCGCTAACATAGCGTCTAGAATGGCGTCAGAAATCTGATCTGCCATCTTGTCAGGATGTCCTTCTGTTACCGATTCCGATGTGAAAATAAAGTTTTTTAGAGACATAATATTAGTCCTTTTTGTAAATCTTGAGTTAGTTAATAAAGTCGTCTATGGTAAATTGTTTTATTGTAGCTGTCAAGAATATCGCAATTGCCATAGAGGGCTATAATATCTCTCACATTGCCGTCATTTCGAGCAGCATACATTTATGACGGTGTTAAACCTTATAAGGGTAGGGTGGAATTAGAAGATTTCCCCCGAATATTTTTTAGTGGTATAATCCTTACCCACAAGTCAACAAGGTTCTCATAAATTTCATAAGCAAAGGACGAAAATATGAAAAAATTACTAGCACCCTCCATACTCTCATCAGATTTTAGCAGACTAGGAGAGGAGGTGAGCACAATTAAAAAGGCAGGAGCCGACTGGATCCATGTCGATGTCATGGACGGACATTTTGTGCCTAATATAAGCTTGGGCATTCCTGTCGTACAAGCTCTTGGTAAAGCGGATCCTCCGCCAATGGATATACACCTTATGATAGATAATCCGGATTATTTTGCTGAGAAATTTGTTGACGCGGGCGGAGATGCTGTTCAGGGGATTACAATTCAATATGAAACCTGTAAGCTCCTATATAATACAATGTCAAGGATTAAAGACCGCGGCGTATCTGTTGGGCTTGCTCTTAACCCGACAACGCCTCTATCTGTTCTGGAAGAGGTTTTTGACTATTTAGACATGATTCTTGTTATGACAGTTGAGCCCGGGTTCCCCGGCCAAAAATTCATACAATCTATGGTGCCAAAGGTTAGGAGGCTAAGAGAGATCATCGACAGTTCTGATCATAAACCTCTAATTGAGGTAGATGGCGGCATAAAGCTGGACAATATAAAACTAATAGCAGATGCCGGAGCAGATGTAATCGTGTCAGGTTCAGGCATTTTTGGGACAGCTGATTATGCTGAGACAATCTCTCAAATGAGAAGTGAGATAGAGGCTTCTTAACTGGATATTTGCTTATTTCCTCTAAACAAGCTCCCCCTTTTTGGAATTTAACAAAATTGGTTTAGAATATTTAAATCCAATGGAGCGCAATTCTAATTACGTAAAAGAAATAGAGAGGTACTTTCTTTCATTAGCGGGGGAGGGGATAATGCTGTCCTCAATGGACTATAATCTCATTTTAGACTGGAAAAAGAAAGATATCCCGAAAGAAGTAGTTCTTAAAGGTATAAACCGCGCTTTTGTAGAAGGAAAATCAAGAGATGGTCAAGGGGCAAAATCGGTAAGGAATCTTAAGCATTGCGCGCAATATATAGAAAACTCAATAAATGAATACAGGCCCATCATCGGGAAAAATCTAAACAGGACAGAATTATCAGATGATGATAGTAGTATTGATATAGCAGTTGAGAGGCTTAATAGATACATAAAGTCAGAGAAAGAAAATATTGCTAAGAGCTATTACATAAATTTTAAGGAAAAGTTGTTGGCGTCAATCGACATTAATGGTAATAATGCTTTAAGTCTAAGTCCTAAAATAGAAGAGGAGTCTCTCGAAGAGCTCTTTGGTAATCTTTCTGAGCCCGAGAAACTCGAGATTAGTCTTGAAGCCGAGAGTAAGTTAGGAAGTAGAGCTCGTCATATGACCAAGGCTGCACTTAATGAAAGCTTGATTTCCTTTCGTAATGAAATTTTAGGCAATAAGTACAGGCTAAAGGGTCTTTTGTCCGGTGAAGAGGAGTATCATGGCTAAAAAAACAGAGTCGGCAGGTTGTGATTTATGTCATTGGTCCGGATTTGAAATAAATGATTCGGGTAGCTACTCCAGGGCAGAGCTATGCGGCTGTATTAAAGAGTGCCCTCACTGCGGAGGCACTGGAAATATTCTCTCTGAGAATAAAAATGGATATTCTCATATTGCACCGTGTCATTCATGCGGAGTCATAAGAAGAAATGTAAGACTCTACAATTTAGCCGGGATTCCAGCTAAATACTCAAAAGTGCTGCAAGTTGATGCAGGTCTTGATCTTACAAGGATGAATTCCTCACTTCAAAGAGCGCTTAAATACGCGAAAGAGGAATTTGTAAAGAAGTACCCTACTAAAGCGGGATTTTTACTAATGGGACCTTCCGGGCTTGGAAAAACGCATCTTGCCGTAGGAACAATATCCGAGCTCACTCTTAAGCACGGCGTTAAATGTATGTTCAAAGATTTCTTTTACTTGCTTTCAGAGCTCAAGCAGGCCTATTCAGCAGGGACTCCTGAGAATGACGTAATCCTGCCGCTTATAGAAACTGATGTCCTTGTAATAGATGAGCTTGGGAAGGGAAGAAGTAATGAGTGGGAGTTAAATATTTTAGATCAGCTTATTTCAAAACGCTATAACGCATCTAAAAAAACCTTAATAACAACAAATTATGTGACATATGAACTTGCCGAAAAAATTGGTGATAAACATGAGATTTTAGAAGTGAGGGTAGGGGAGCGTATTGCTTCCAGGCTTCATGAGATGTGCGAGTTTCTATATCTTCAGGGAAGGGATTACAGAAAAGATAAGAAAAAAGCTTAAAACTCCCAGTAATCAGAATACACTTTTTTAATATTCTCAATCAAAGAATCCACTTTTGTTTCAGAAACGCTAAGCTTGTACTCTGTCCTTTTTTTGTCTAACAGTTCTTCAATGACCTCTTTTGTTGAAATCCAGAGGCCATCCAAGTTGTAGCCTCCCTCAAGCAGGAATACGATTTTTCCATCGCATACTTTATCGGCGGCGTCGGTTAGAAGCCTTGTGAGCTTGGCAAAGCCCTCTGGAGTTACTTTCATGCCTCCCAGAGGGTCTTCAGAATAGATGTCAAATCCGGCGGATACTAATATAAATTCAGGTTTGTATTGATCTATAATTGGGTTTAGTATTTCTTCAAATATTTGTATGAATTCGTCATCACCCATTCCCGGTTCCATGGGTACATTAACGGTATAGCCTGTGCCTTCCCCAGTTCCTGTCTCTTGTGCGGCACCCGTGCCCGGATAAAATGGATACTGGTGGGTAGAGAAATAAAGCACCTTTGAAGTATCTTCAAAAATATGTTGTGTACCATTTCCGTGGTGTACATCCCAATCAATAACGAGAACCCGCTCAAGTCCCTTTACCTCTGTTAAATATGCAGCGCCAACCGCCACATTATTAAATAGACAAAATCCCATAGGTCTGTCAGCTTCCGCATGATGCCCTGGAGGACGTACTATAGGAAACGCTCTGTTCACATCGCCGCTTAGCACGCTGTCAATTGCTGATATTGTTCCTCCGGCAGCTCTCAATGCTGCATCAAACGACACCGCGCAAGTGGATGTGTCGGCGTCTAAAAACACTTTAGGTTTGCCCTTCGTCGAGGCTATCTTATCGTAATGCTCAGGGGTATGAACCAGAATTATTTCCTCTTTAGTCGCGTCTCTTGGTTCAATTCTGACTACTTCGTCAAATAAATTCGTGAACTTAAGCATATCCACTATCGCCAGTATTCTTTCCTGCGATTCAGGGTGATCCATCCCGTTATCATGGTCTACATAGAGTTTATCAAGCACAATACCGACTTTAGACATTTAATATTGCCTCCTGTAAACAAATATAGCATATCCCAATACGTATAATATGATGCTATAACTAGTTTGTTTGATTTTTTATTGCCCCTATTAGATAAAGAGAGCCAGTAATACATGAAGGTTTTTTTAAATTCAATAGCTCCGAGTACGCAAGTTCATAATTTTTAATCAGTTTAATATTTCCTATATATTTTTGAGCTAACTCCATAAGTGCTCTGGGATCAGTAGTTCTTTCTGACGGTACCTGAGTAATTATAAGCTTCTCAGCGACTCTGGAAATTTCCCTAAAGAATTCCTCGTGGCCTTTATCGTCCAGCATTCCAATAAGAAATGTGAACTGTGTATTTGGATAACTATGCTCAATTGAATAAGCGAGCAATTTTGCAGCCCCAGGATTATGAGCGCTGTCTAAAATCAGTGGAGGGTGCTCTCTTGTAACCTCAAACCTGCCTTCCCAGTTTATATTCGATAACCCGTCTCGAATTGATTGCTCCGTGATCGTTATATTGCGATTTATTTCAAGAGATTCTATTGCCGCTATTGCAATTGATATATTTTTTAGCTGGTAAATACTCTTCAAATTCGATTTTAAGTTTTTAATATCAAATTTAATCCCGTTATAATCAAAATTTTCTGTATTATTTCCATTAACAAGAAAATCTCTACCATATAGAAGGAGAGGGGAGGCTTTTTCCGTAGCTCTTTGTTCAATAACATCAAGTGCATCATCAACAGCTGCGGTAATTATAGGAACAGACGCTTTTATTATACAAGCTTTCTCAGCCGCTATTTCAGCAATAGTTTCACCTAGATATTCAGTATGTTCTAGAGTTATATTTGTGATTACGGATACAAGCGGAGTGATTACATTCGTCGCGTCCCATCTACCGCCCAATCCGACTTCCAGAACGTTAAAGTCTACTTTCTCCCTTGCGAAATATAGAAACGCAGCTGCTGTTATAATCTCAAAATAACTAGGAGTCTCCAATAACGATTTTTCTGCAACTTCTTTTAATTCTATTAAGATTGAATTTAGATCAGAATTAGAAATCTGCACATCATTTATCTTGATCCTCTCTGTAATGCTAATTAGGTGAGGTGAGGTGTAGAGTCCAACTTTATATCCTTGGGCTGAAAGAACAGATGCAATTGCAGATGCAACCGACCCCTTACCATTGGTACCCGCAATTATAATTCCAGGGATTTTATCTTCAGGATTCCCGAGTGCATTAAGTAAACTCTTTATGCGACCTAGCTCCGGTTTTACTTTATGAAGACCTAGTGAATTAAGGTAAGAGAGTCCATTTTGCATTATTTTGCCAATAATAATATTCCATTAGAATTATATCATATATGACGTCCAGCAGAGGGGACTCCGATGGTAATAATTTCCAATTAGTAGCTATCACCTCTTGATATTCTTTCCATTTTAGTTTATTATTGATATTAAATATCAATATCGTAAAAGGGGCTTAAATATGACTCCTGTGGCTAAAAGAAAAATGGAAAGAAGAAAAACATTCAACGATTATATAGCTAAAAAGCAACTTAAATCAACCAAGCAGAGAGATATAATTTTCAATGAGTTTTTTAACAACTATATGGGTAAGCATGTAACGGTTGAAGAGCTCTATGAAGATATAAAGAGAAATCACCCTTCAATAGGATTTGCCACAGTATACAGAACACTTAAATTGTTTAAAGAGAGCGGTGTTGCATCTGAAAGGAATTTTGGAGACGGTAAAGCTCGCTATGAGCCTATCAGGTCCGAAACCGAGCATCATCATCATATGATATGCACTGAGTGCGGGCGGATTATGGAGTTTGCAAATATGCAAATAGAGTCCTGCCTTCTTCAGGTAGCAAAGCTAAACGAATTCAAAGTGTCTAATCATAAGCTTGAAATTTACGGGCTTTGTTCATCCTGCAGAGAAGGTCGATCTTAGAATCGGTTCCGCTTATTTTACTGAAAGAAATATTCTAGCTGCATAAAACTAACATATCACTGACCGCCTGCTCAATTCCTACTATAACCGACCTTGAAATTATGCTATGTCCTATATTTAATTCTTCGATTTCTTCAATCCCTGCAATCGGTTCCACATTTGTGTAGTCAAGTCCATGACCCGCGGCTACTCTTAGCTCATGATCCAAAGCAATCCCTACCGATTCCTCAATTTTTATGAGTTCCTTATCTCTTCTCTTTTCATTATTCGAATTTGCGTATAGTCCGGTATGGAGTTCAACCATATCTGCGCCTATCTCTTTTGAAGCTTTTATCTGATTTTTGTCGGGGTCGATAAATATGCTTACAAAAATCCCGGCGTCACGTAACTTTTTAACAGCTTTAGAAACTGTTTTTATATTGCCAACAACATCAAGCCCGCCTTCAGTTGTAAGTTCTTCCCTTTTCTCTGGCACAAGTGTTACAATATCAGGTTTGACTTGAGACGCTATTCGGACCATCTCATTTGTAGCGGCCATTTCCATATTGAGTTTGGTTTTTACAGTTTGCCTCAATATATTCAGATCCCTATTTTGGATATGTCTTCTGTCTTCACGGAGATGAACAACTATTCCGTGGGCGCCTGCTAATTCTGCTATAAATGCAGCCAGAACAGGGTCAGGTTCATTTGCCCCTCTTGCCTGTCTTAGCGTTGCTACGTGATCTACATTAACATTTAGCTTGGGCATTATCTGTTTACTCCTAATTCTTTTTCAATCGTGTGAGCCAGCTCCCGAGCAATCTCATTAATAAGAGACTGATCTTCACCTTCTACCATAACTCTGGAAATCGGCTCCGTGCCTGAAAATCTAATATTGATACGTCCTTTACCATTTAGCCGGTCCTCATTCTTTTTTATCTGTTCTCTAAGTTCTGGTATCTTGTTTAAATCCTTTTTCTCTTCCACTCTGACATTTAGTAAAACTTGAGGGTACAAATCTATGATTGTTGCAAGCTCGGAAAGAGACTTCTCTTTTTTTCTCATAATTGCAAGGACTTGAAGCGCCGCAAGGGTGCCGTCGCCAGTTGTTGTGTGATCGAGAAATATGAGATGGCCGGATTGTTCACCACCGAGGTTTGAATTCCTGGCTCTCATCTCTTTCACTAAGTATCTGTCTCCAACCTGTGTTCTAATAAATTCTAAACCCTGCTCTCTTATATATCTTTCAAGAGCTGTATTGCTCATAAGCGTTGTAATAACCGCATTTCCCTTTAAAGTACCTTTTTCTATCATTTCACGAGCGCAGATGGCTATGATTTTATCTCCATCAATCACATTTCCTTTCTCATCACAGAAAATAACTCTGTCCGCATCTCCGTCTAATGCTATTCCCAAGTCAGCACCTGATTCTAATACTTTTTCTCTAAGCAGTTCCGGGTTAAGCGAGCCGCAGTTAGTGTTTATGTTCTTGCCGTCAGGGGTTACTCCAATCGTTATTACCTTAGCCCCTAACTCCTGAAAAATAATAGGGGCAACCTTATAAGCTGCTCCGTTTGCACAATCAAGGACTAGTTTTATTCCCTCAAGTGTCAAATCATTCGGAAATGAGTTCTTGGCGAACACTACATATCTCCCGGGAGCGTCGTCAATTCTAAATGCTTTTCCTATTTCTTCTGGGGATGATTTTATTAGCTTCTCCTCACCATTGTAGATCAAGTCTTCAATTTCCATTTCTTTCTCATCAGGCAGTTTGAACCCATGTCTGTCAAATATTTTAATTCCGTTATCCTCGTAAGGGTTATGAGAGGCGGAAATCACAATCCCTGCGTCTGCACGCATGCTTACAGTGATAAAAGCAATAGCTGGTGTGGGAAGGGGGCCTACTAAAAGAACGTCTGCACCCATGGAGGCAATTCCGGATGATAGGGCCTGTTCAAATATATATCCCGATAGTCTCGTGTCTTTTCCAATGACTATCTTTGGTTTATAAGAGTGTTTTTTGTTTTGCCTTAAAATATATGTGAGAGCTTTTCCAAGCTTCAAACTCATCTCTGGAGTCATGGGGTAGTGATTAGCTAAACCCCTGATTCCGTCTGTTCCAAAAAGACGTTTACCTGCGTTATCCACTTGTTCTCTCCAATTTAGTTGAGCTTGATTTCAATTGTTTTGGGTAATTGCTTTTTTAACTTGAGTATATCCTTATAAGGATAGTTAACCCCGACTTTAAGAGTATATTCCTTATTTTGATTGGATTTCTTTATATCGCTGCCATCAACAAATAGCTCTATATCTTCACTGCTAAGGTTATTTATAATGCTGAACGGTCCTTCAAACGCAAGCTCGGTTGAAATATCTCCGTTGGTTTCATAATCATAGTCTTTAAAGTTTATGAAACTAATGTTTAGGTCATTAAATTCTTTCTCAAGAGTTTTTTCTTTAATATCTATTGTAACTTTTACAGTATTATCGCCGGTGATCTTTACAATAGAGTAGGGGGAGCGTAAAGGGACCTCAATCGTAAATTTTGATTTCTCACCTTTTACTGATACAGGATCAGTAGTAATACTGTTTATTTTACTAAGGAGATTCTTTGGACCCTCAATACTGGCGGTAGATGGAGATACTTCAGGATTGCCTACAATTTCATAACCGGTTTCAGCAGGTCCAATGCTTGGTTCGACTTTAACTTTCTTTTTTGCAAGTTTATCAGCTTCAATTTTAATCTCAGCCGGGCTTACTCCCGTAACCTGCACATCTCTTGGAGGAGTAATCTGGTCAGTGCCTATTTCAAATTTGGACATTCCGCTAGAAACATTAGAGAGGTCTATTGTAAACAGCATATTTTGAGATGTAATCGAAGAGAGCTGGCTGCGGGGCCCTCTGACTCTTAAATTTAATTTCTCAGGCGGTTTATTAACAACGACAAGTCCTGGTGGAAGGTTTGTGTAATTTACATCAATTGCAATATTCTTTTCTATATCGTGCTGAAGATTTGCCACCAGCCAAAGGGATATACCAATCACAAGAGCAAGAACCTTCTTTCCAATATTGTTTAGAAATGGGTTTTTTTTGCCTTCTTGATTACTGCTAGATTGAAACGGATGTTTTAGGTCCACCATAATAATTTGTTAGATATTTGCCTGCTCACTCTCCTCCTTTTCTTTTGGTGGGTTTGCAGTACTTGCTTTAGATCTTTTAATGCCAAGAGCGTCGAGAAGTGCATTGTTAAGCGATGTTGCATCAAGCCCCCTTGTAATTTCTCCCCCTAATGCGAGTGAAATAGTTCCTGTTTCCTCAGATACTACAACGACTACGGCGTCAGTTTCTGCAGAAAGTCCTATAGCAGCTCTGTGCCTGGTTCCTAATTCCCTTTCTAAGTCAGGATCAGTAACCAAGGGGAAGAAAGAGCCGGCAGATACAATCCTGTCTCTAACAACAATGATTCCACCGTCATGGAGTGGAGAAGACGGATTAAAAATGCTTATCATTAACTCCCTTGATAATAGGGCATCGATTCTCATTCCTATTTCGATAAAATCCGCAAGGCTATTGGTTCTTTCTACCGCTATAAGTGCTCCTATCTGGCGGTTAGCTAGATAACTGGAAGCTTTTACTATCTCTTCAACAAACGATTCTTTTGTTTTTCCCGACGATATTTTAAGCAAAAAAGGTCTTCTGCCGATTGCGGCAAGCCCGCGTCTAATATCGTGTTGAAATAGAATTACTACTATTAAAATTATTGAGCCCAGAAACTGTCCTAGTATCCAGTTTAGTGTAAATAGCCCTCTTTGGGAGAGATAGAATAGAACGAAGAGGAGCACTAGGCCAAGTAATACCTGGAGCGCGCGTGTGCCCTCTATCATTGTAAGCGCGTAGTAGATAATAAAAGCTACCAGCACTATGTCTAATGTATCCCATATATATCTAAAATTAAGTATCGTTTCAAACATGGTCTCTATTTAGAATGTCCTCTCATAATTTTATTAGTCTTTACTTCACATTGAGAACTGCGTCAGCCATAGCGCATACTCTTTTTATTCGTGCAACGTCATGAACCCTTACGATAGAAGCTCCGTTTAATATTCCGATAGCAACTGTAGCCGCTGTTCCTTCAAGTCTTTCGTCAATCCTGGCATTAAGAGTTTTGCCGATAAATGATTTATTAGAAGTCCCTATTAGAATAGGTTTTCCAAGCTCCCGAAGTCTTTTTAGATTCTTAAGAAGAATGAGATTTTGCTCCGCGGTTTTCCCAAAACCAAAACCGGGGTCCACTATAATACTATTTTCATCAATTCCTTTCTTCTCAGCAATGTTTATTGAAGCTCTAAGGGATTTAATTACATCTTCTATTAGAGACTTATACTGAGTGTTCTGCTGCATATCCTTTGGGCGGGACGACGTATGAGCCAATATTACGCCTGCTCCATAGTGTGACGCTGCGTCAGCGATTTTCTCATCAAAATTAAAACCGCTTATGTCATTAATAATGGAAGCTCCTTCCTTGAGCGCCTCAAGAGCAACTCCGGACTTTGTTGTATCAACGGAAAGTATAATATCGAATCTTTTCTGAATTTCCTTAATTAACGGGATTACCCTTTCACACTCTTCTTCCTGGCTTACTCCGAGCGATCCGGGCCTTGTGGACTCTCCTCCGATATCAATTATATCGGCACCTTCACCAATCATTTGTTCAACATGCCGCAAGGCTTTATCTACCTGGGTGTATTTCCCACCGTCATAAAAAGAATCGGGGGTAAGGTTGAGCACGCCCATAATAATGGTTTTTGCGCCTAATCTGAGTTCTTTATCTCTGCATTCAAAGATGTTTTTTCTAAGAGGCGAAGTTCTGGTGTCCGCGTGTTCAAATGGTAGCGGATTAATTTGGGTAGTTTTATTACGAGTTGTTTCTTCCCGGGCTGTTTTTTCTTGGATGTCCATTTTATATCTTATTTTGGCCTGCCTCAACAAAAGTTCTAATTAAATAAAACTTAAGTATTATCTCAAACTGCCTTGTTATTAGTAAAAACTATATAAATGCCTTAATAAGATTAGGTGTCTTTTATATTATTATTTCTAAAGGCCATGGAACCTTCTGGACTAATTGGGTTCTCCCATGGTGACGGGGGCTGTTCAGGTTTATTGTTTCTAATTATTTTATCCAATTCCTTACCGTCTATTACTTCTTTGTCTAAAAGGACTTCGGCAACCTTATGAAGTAGGTCCATATTATCCTCTAGCAATGTTCTAGCTTTTTCGTAGTTATTGGTAACTATTGATTTCTTCTCATTATCTATTTCAACTGCAGTTGCTTCACTAAAGTCTTTTTGCTTTGAAATCTCTTTTCCTAAAAATACTTGCTCTTCGCTTTTTCCAAATGTTATAGGGCCGACTTTCTCACTCATTCCCCATTCGCACACCATTCTTCGAGCTATGTCAGTAACCCTTTCAAGGTCATTGCCGGCTCCGCTGGTTCTTTCACCAAAAACGAGTTCTTCGGCAGCTCTACCCCCTAGTAGTACCATTATCGTGGCATTAAGGTTAGTTCTGGATAATGTGTAACGGTCCTCAATCGGCAACTGCTGAGTTACACCCAAAGCCATTCCTCTTGGAATAATTGTCACCTTGTGTATCGGGTCTGTTCCAGGTGTCAGTTTTGCGACCAAAGCATGGCCCGCTTCGTGATAGGCCGTGATTTTCCTCTCGGATTCACTAATAATAAGGCTCTTTCTTTCAGCGCCCATCATGACTTTATCTTTGGCATATTCGAAATCTTCCATAATGATTTTCATTCTTCCAAATTTTGCAGCGTGCAGAGCGGATTCATTCACCAAGTTCTCTAGATCAGCTCCCGAAAATCCCGGAGTGGAACGAGCAATTACTGATAGTTTCACGTCATCCTCTAAAGGTGTATTTCTGGAATGAACTTTGAGAATCTCTTCTCGGCCTCTGACATCAGGTCTTGGAACCACAACCTGTCTGTCGAACCTTCCTGGTCTAAGTAGCGCAGGATCAAGTACGTCAGGACGATTAGTAGCAGACATTACTATTATTCCCTCATTTGATTCAAAACCATCCATTTCTACCAACAGCTGATTTAGGGTTTGCTCTCTCTCGTCATGACCGCCTCCGAGCCCGGCTCCACGGTGTCGTCCCACAGCATCTAATTCATCTACAAATATGATGCATGGATTATGGCTTTTGGCCTGTACAAATAAATCTCTTACACGTGCTGCTCCTACTCCCACGAACATTTCAACAAAATCGCTACCGCTAATAATGAAAAACGGCACTCCAGCCTCACCAGCTATGGCTTTTGCTAAAAGAGTTTTTCCTGTTCCTGGAGGACCAACAAGCAAAATACCCTTGGGTATTCTTCCACCTAATTTGGTGAATTTTTTAGGATTCTTTAGGAAATCTACGATCTCTTGTACTTCTTCTTTTGCCTCATCTATTCCAGCTACATCTTTAAAAGTGGTTTTGTTCTGGTTTTCACTAAGCATTCTCGCTTTGTTTTTTCCAAAAGACATCGCTTTTGTTCCACCCGCTTGAAGCTGTCTCATGAAGAAAACCATAATAACAACCAATAGAAGGAGCGGTGCCCAGTTTAAGAGGATGCTTGTTAAAGATCCCTCTTTATCTGAATCGAATTTAAACGTGACGCCTTTTTCTTCTAATGTTTTTATTAGTTGGTCGTTGGCGGGGCCTGTAGTTTTAAAGCTTATAGCGGCATCATCGCTTGCACCAACGTACTGTCCCTTGATTTCCTCGCCTTTAAACTCAAGTTCTTTTACATCACCGCTATCCAAGCTAGAAAGGAACTCACTGTAGGGTATTTCTTCATAACTTTCTCTTGGGGTGTGTACGAGCTGATAAAGTGCTATAATTGCTACAAATATAACTAACCACAATACTAAATTTTTAAATAGTTGGCTATTCAATGTTTCCTCTTGACTAAAATAATATTAACCGCTGTTAAAACAATCAAAATGATAGCATAAGTTAAGGGGTTTTTCAACTTGGATTCCCCCAATTATAAGGCATAATTACGCCAATATGACTCTAATTTAGCCTTAATCGAAAAGACCTGTGCTTAAGTACCTTTCCCCAGTGTCACAAAAAATAGTTGCTACTTGTTTTCCTTTTCCAATCCTCTGTGCGATTTTTGATGCAGCATATCCCGCCGCTCCGGCTGAAATTCCTACCAAAAGTCCCTCTTTTAGTGCAATTTTCCTAGTGAAATCCCTGGCATCCTCTGTTGAGACCGGAAGAATTTCATCATAAATCTCTATGTTCAGTATTTCAGGTATAAAACCAGGTCCAATCCCTTGTATATCATGAACATGTGCTTTGCCCCCTGAGAGAACTGCGGATTCCTTCGGTTCAACGGCAACTAAATGTATATCGGGATAATTTTTCTTTAATATTTCTCCTACGCCGCTCATTGTACCGCCCGTTCCAATTCCTGCTACGAATGCGTCAATTTTCCCCGGGATTTGTTTTATTATTTCAGAACCTGTGGTCAATTTATGAGTCTCGGTATTCACTTTATTGCTAAATTGGTTAAGCATAAAGGAGTTCGGTGTGTCATTTGCTATCTTTAGTGCTTTATTTATGGCGCCTTCCATGAGCTCATTTGCCGGAGTCAGTACCACTTTAGCTCCATAAGCGGCTAATAATTGCCTTCTTTCCATACTCTTGTCATCGGGCATTGCTAGGATTAATTTATATCCTTTTATAACGCATACTAGAGCAAGACCTATGCCGGTGTTTCCGCTAGTAGCATCCACGATCACAGTGGTCTGAGGGTTAATAGATCCGTCTCTTTCTGCTGCTTCAATCATGCTCAGGCAGATTCTTTCTTTAATGCTCCCGGCAGGATTTAGGTTTTCTAGTTTTGCCCAGATTGCAGCGGAGTCAGGAGTAATAATATTATTTAGCCTAATTACAGGAGTATCCCCTATCAGATCAAGCATGCTATCTACAACATTGTCGTGCATTTTAGGTAAGTTCATGGATGTGTTGTTAGCCGCCTATTTGATTATGGTTCTATTCTTTCAGATCTTGGGATTCAATATGAACAATTGTTCTATTCTGCTTTTTCCAGGAGTAGTAAGAATATTTCCTTTGTAATAATAGTGTCTTTTTGTTTCAATGATATAAGGATGCTCTTAACTGACTCCCATGTAACATCCGGTTTCCGGATTTCGTTTTTAAGTTTAAGGAGAATGCCCTTAATCTCCTGGTTTTCTACATTACGTATGTAGGTGTCAAATGTTTCTATGTCGCTCGGATCATTCATATTTATTATGATAGCTTCTTTTTTGTTTATGTAATAGCTTTGTCTCAGGTATAATTAGTTTTAATTTGCAAGCCCAAACCTATAATTTATAACGGACTATATCTGATTTAATGACGACAAAACAGAACAAAAAACTTAAATCAAAACACAAGAAAAGCAAGTTCTTTTTGTACTTTGTACTATTTTGTGTTCTCTTGATAGGCGCGGGTGTTTTAACTCTGTATGCTGGCTATATATACTATACTAAAGACCTCCCGGATTTAAGCGTAGTTACAGGATATAAGCCCATACTCGTAACAGAGGTTTACTCTTCAAGCGGTACATTAATAGGGGAATTTGCAGCCGAACGGCGAAAAATTGTTCGATATGAAAGTATCCCTCCCCATGTTCGTAACGCATTTATTGCAGTTGAAGATAAACGCTTCTTTGAGCATAAAGGTGTTGATTTAAAAAGCATACTAGGCGCAATGTTTGAAAATATTCAGGAAGGGGATTGGGTTAGGGGCGCTAGCACCATAACACAGCAGGTTATTAAAAATGTTATTTTAACTCCGGAAAGAACTCTTTCCAGAAAGATTAAGGAAGCGATTCTTGCCCATAAGATTGAAAATAATTTGTCCAAAGAAGAGATACTCTTTCTCTACCTTAATCACATTTACTTGGCGGACGGCACTTACGGG
>Ga0209013_10002917_pt1 | contig 15375 bp, 16 predicted proteins | sample Cruoilmetagenom2_FD_187291 | JGI IMG/M metagenome (GOLD analysis project Ga0209013, IMG submission 187291) | Oil polluted marine microbial communities from Coal Oil Point, Santa Barbara, California, USA - Sample 2 (SPAdes) (version 2) | ecosystem: Environmental > Aquatic > Marine > Oil seeps ... | reverse complement strand
AGCTTTTGCTGGACTTCGAGTCAAAACCAGCCTGCGTGTTACTTCGGCTGGCTGGCGTGCAACATCTAACGCTAAAAGTAATTTATGCGCGACAGTGTTAATTTTCAGCGGAGCTTATGAATGCTTACGCATTTGGATCCGCTGTTCTAACTCCCGATATATAAAAAAGCTTTTACTCATTACCTTATAAGGCAAAGGTAAATCAGATCAACTCAATTGAAAATTATCCAATTGGATGATCATCGCTTTTTTAATATCTTCGTTCTCTCAGCGGAACTACGTTTAGCTCCCTGTTACAATCCCTCTGCCAACTCCTTAAACTCAATCCCGTTAAAGTTGCCCGAGCTCATCATCAGAAACACTTTTTTGTCGGGTCCTTTCTGTCCTGCCAGCCAGCGTACCATTTGGCCGGAATCTGTAAAAACTTCCAGCATTTCTTCGCCAAACGCTTTGCGGATGTCGTCTTTGCCGATTCTTTCCAACTTCTTCATTTCAACAGTATGCAGGTTGTAATAAACGCATCCCGTATCGGCATCATGAAACGAGCCGCTGTACTGATCCAGGAACGCTTTGTTCAGGCTGCTGAATGTATGCAACTCCAGGCACGCCACCAGCTCCCTGTCAGGATATTGTTCTTTCACCGCACTGATGGTTGCTTTCACCTTTGACGGTGCATGGGCGAAGTCTTTAAACAAGACGAAACGTTCATTTTTTTCAATGAGTTCCAGCCGGTTGGCAGTTCCTTCAAACCTCCCGATCGCCTGGTAAAATTCCTTGTCGCCGATGCCGACGGCATTGCATATCAACCGTGCCCCGTTCAGGTTCATCAGGTTGTGCCGGCCGAATATTTTTAGCGGAACAACTTGTCCTCCCACGTTCAGGTATGTTATACCGTCTTCGATATGGTATTTTACCGCCGTATAACCCGTGATTTTCAGGTCACTCCGCCATTCCTGCTTCACTACTTCACGCAGCACGGCATCGTCTTCGCTGTATATCAGAACACCATTCTTTTCAAGCAGTTGGATAAATTTGGAAAATTGTTCTTTGTAGTTTTCAAATGTGGGGAACACATTGATGTGGTCCCAGGCAATACCCGAAATCAGGGCCACATGCGGATGATACCAGTGAAACTTAGGCCTGCGATCGAGCGGAGAGCTCAGGTATTCATCCCCTTCAAAGATCATCACAGGAGCGCTGTCGCTCAGCCGTACCATCACCTCGAAGTTTTTTATCTTGGAACCTACGAGATAGTCAAAGTCCATGCCCGTTTGTTTCATCACATGCATCACCATGGCGGTGATCGTCGTTTTACCATGGCTGCCTCCAATAACAATTCGCTTTTTATTTTTGGAATGCTCATACAGATATTCGGGATATGAATAGATCTTCAGACCGAGTTCCTGTGCCCTCAGAAGCTCCGGATTGTCGATCCGTGCATGCATCCCCAGAATGATAACATCCAACGATTTGTTGATCTTTTCGGGGTACCAGCCATACTTTGCCGGCAACAAGCCATACGATTGTAACCGGCTGCGTGATGGTTCAAAGATCTCGTCATCTGATCCGCTCACTTCATGTCCGTTTTTTTGCAAGGCAATAGCCAGGTTGTGCATGGCGCTTCCGCCGATCGCTATTAAGTGGATTTTCATGTTTTTACAAAATTAATTGACTTTAATTAAAGCAAAGGTTTGCCTTTTGTAATCAATTAGTGAAAAATTAGTCATAAATATATTTTTTATGACCCACCCCTTCCCCCTCCCAAGAGGGGAAGCAGAGGAATTTATTGACTGATTTTTCTTTGTCTTATATATTATTTCAAACTTTTATACAGTGCACACAACTCCTTCCCTATTTTCTCAGGAGAAAATTCATTACGTGCCCGGTTTTTTATTTTTTCATGATCGAAATTCAGTTTCCCATCAAGATAATCTGCCAAATACTTCTCCAGTGCAACCTCATTCCCGGCATCCAGCAGCCGGCCGTTGCTTTCGTTTACAAATTCGGGAATACCTCCTACCCTTGTGGCAACCACCGGTACACCCAACACAAAACTTTCGTTGATCACCACCGGAAAGTTTTCGTAGTTGCTGAACACCACCATCAGGTCGGCTGAAGCCATAATATTCACCAACTCTTTTCCTTCGAGCAAACCGGTAAAAACTACGGTTTCTTTAGTCAGGCTCAGATCACGGGCGTACTCTTCCAGATCATCGAAGTCCATCCCCTCACCCACAAGTTGAAACACAAAATCGTTTCTTTTTTTAGCCAACGAGCCAATCACCCGCAACAATCCGCTGATGTTCTTCGATTTATCTTCAAAACAACTGACATGTACAAAGGTGGTCTTTTCACTTTTTTTGTTGCTTCCGGAAGGATAGTTTAAAAAATCATCGATTACCACATTGGCCAGCACACGGTAATTGGAATTTCTCAAGCCGTGGTTTTGCATGGCATTTGCCAGGTTTTGCGTAACAGTTGTCACCGCCGAAGCATTTCTCACCACCAGCCGGGTAAACCATTTACGCAGAACTCCTTTGAAATCGCCTGTCAGCGGCAGGTACCGCGACCAGTGTTCGCTGATTACGTATGGTTTATTTTTAAACCATTTGTACCACAAAGCTATTAGTCCGAGACGTGTCAGTACATGTACATGCACTATGTCAAAGCTACCTAGTTCTTTTTTTATCTTTTTTATGCCTATGGCATTAGCACGAAGAAAGCGGATGGCATTTACAAACGGCGAAACAACCGGAATTCTGCTCGCAGAATTGCTGTAATAAACTTTTACAGCAGGAACACCATTGACCATCGAAAAATCTATTTCGAAACCATTGACCTTCTCAACATCAGCAACATGAGTATAAACCACACCTGTTTTACAGAACCTGCTGGCTGCTTCGGCATGGCGCTGAATGAACAGGCCGGGCATGGGATCGTAGCGGTTGGGATACCAGCGAGCCAGGTAAAGGACTTTGATATGTTTGTCGTTTGATGTCAACTTATATTTTTTCAACTTTCAGGCAAAACGCCTGAAACAGGTCATGCCAGTATCTCATCTACAAAGTTAACGGCATTTTTTAATCTTTGGCCTCCCGTTCCTTTTATGATGGCATACAGAAACTTCTGCGCTTTGAGTGCCTCTTCGTACAACTGGAATAGATATTCCCGGTTGTCCGGGTTTTCCCTCAGTACATCGGGCTGCCATTCCAAATCAGGATAACACAGCAAATACAAATCATACTGATGTTCAATGAACATTTCCTCTATCCATTCAGGACATTTTCCGAAAACCACCTCCGACCAGATTTTTGTTACCAGCGGATCCGTATCACAAAAAAGCAGCGTTTTATTGGTTGATATTTCGAATTGCCCTTCCCAAAGCAACTGACCTTTTGTAATCTTCTCAATATCTTCAAGTGTGTAATTTCTGCCGATATCTTTCAGGTGCTCCCGTGCATACTCGGGGACATAAACAGTATAATAATGTTTGGCCAGTTGTTTTGCCAGTTCGCTTTTCCCTGTGGATTCAGGCCCTGTTATGGAAATCTTTTTAAGCATGTTCTGCTTCTACTTTTTGGTTTGCTATAATTTTCCGCCAGGAGAAATAGGCCATTACGGCAATCACCAGGAAAATAGCATATTGTATACCCGTGAAGCCATAACCTTTTACAAAATACAGCGGGACAGAAACAATATCACCTGCAATCCATAACGTCCAGTTCTCAATCTTTTTATTGGCCATCAGCCACATGGCTGAAAAGAAGATGCCCGTTGTAAACGTGTCGAGAAAAGGAGTCGCCATCCTGAAATCTTCCAGATTTCCCGAGCTTAATTTCTGCCAGGCATAGTCTACACTTTCGCTAAATCCCAGCTTATTGGGCATCACGTTGTAATAGCGGTACACCACAATCACAAATATCGATGTGAACACAAAAATACCGAAGGCTTTCAGTTTGTCCTTAGTATTGGTCCGGCTGATTCTGATATGCGACTGGTTGTCGCCAATTACCTTGTGCCACATGTACCAGCCGTAAATGCTCATCAGTGTATAATAAACATTGATAATGAAGTCGCCATACAACGACCATTGCGAAAGCAGGTAAACATAAATACCCGTACTGACGATGCCCGTAGGAAAAACCAGAATATTCTCTTTACGTGCATAAAAGACACTGGCAACGCCCAATACAGCAGCAGTCAGTTCGAGAAGGATATTAAATATCGAGGCTGATTGGTAAGGCTCAAGGAAAAAGTTAACTATCGCACTCATTTACACATTATTGGTGTACTGTTGTAAGTCAGCATTAATGACCTTAAGAATAAACACCGAATGCGGCAATTCAAACGATTTTTCAATTTCCTGTGTAATGGCTTCCATTACCTGACGGAACTCACCATGCACCTGGGTGCTTATGCCGTTCGTCTTTACAGTGAGGTCTTTGTATTGATTCAAACGGTAAATGAAGTCTTTTATAGGTGGTATGAATTCCGTATGTAACGGATAATAACTAATGTCAACAGATGTCTGCATGGTTTTCCGTATTTAGAATGTCCAAAGTTAAGATTATTCTTATTTTGTTAATTTAGCAACAACAAAAAATAAAGAAAATGACAAAGAAAATTCTTTTAGCAGCCGGCATCATAGGAGCTCTGGGCATTCTCCTAGACGGTTTGGGAGTCGTATATTTTTTCGAACGGATGTCGCAAGAAAATATATTACTGTATAAACATGCCCTTATGTATCAGATGGTTCATGCTCTGGCACTTATCTGTGTTGTATTTCTGAACCGTTATTTCAAGCCAAAATACACGAAAGTTATTTTCTATATGTTTGTTTTTGGTGTTATTCTGACATCGGGGCCCATGTACTTATTAACACTGGAACGTGTCTTTGACGCGCGGTTTGATTTTGTCAGCCCGTTTATCGTTGCCGGGGGACTATTACTGATCATCGGGTGGGTTGCCATTGCCAGCCTGGGCATTAACTACCACACAAAAAAGAGGTAAGCGGGCATTTAAGACTATATCAATTATCTCATATCGATCACTTCCACATCAGGATAATCTTCTGTTTTAAATGTGAAGGTATTTTCGGGCAGGTTAAGGTTCGGCTCCATGTTGATGATGTAGTATGTGAACACGTTACCACTTTTATCATACACCGAAAAGTTTTCAATCTCAAGGGTTTTCTCGTTCACCAGGAGGCTTAGTTTTTCAAACTGCTTGCCATCGTTAGGTTTCAGGTTGATCAATTTAAAATCGGAGTTTTTATACTTGCCATCCGAATCAAACTTAGCTTTGTAATTTTTATCGTAACTCGTCAGTATTTTATTAGGCGAGATGGTTTCGTCGCTCTCATCAACTTCACTCACCATCACTTCCTCCGACTCAGCCAGGTAAGTCCATACGGTTGAACCATCACTTATGATGACCTGCCCTTCCATCTCAATACGATAGCTGTCACCTTTTACGTAGATTATGCCTGATTTTTTTTCATTAATATCCATTTCTTTGTTCACCATTGTATAGGACAAGTCTGCCTTCAGATTTTCATAGGAAGCCGTTTTATCTACCACACTCTTAAGCAATTTTTCAGCCTTTTTATCGGGTTGAGCAACTAACATTCCGCTGAAAAGGAGGAGTACTATTAAACCATTCTTGATTAGGCTTATTTTTTTCATTAGTTATTTGTTATCATTATCATTCATATCCAGATCTTTCAAAAACTGTTCCAAAGCCATCTCATTAGCAATTCTTACCTCTCTGGCTTTACTTCCTTCGAACGGCCCCACAATACCGGCTGCTTCCAGCTGGTCAATAATTCTGCCGGCCCTGTTGTACCCCAATTTCAGTTTCCGCTGCAGTAACGAAGTCGAACCCTGCTGTGTTTGCACAATAATGTGTGCCGCATCTTCAAACAGTTCATCCCGCTCGTTTGGGTCAAAATCATTCTTCGAATCGGGCTCTTCATCATAATACTCCGGAAGATGATACGCATCGGGGTATGCCCTTTGAGAGCCAATGTAATCGGTAATTTTTTCCACTTCAGGCGTGTCAATGAAAGCACATTGCAGGCGAATGAGGTCACTTCCTGTCGACAGCAACATATCACCCCTTCCCACCAGTTGATCAGCACCACCTGAATCAAGGATCGTTCTGGAGTCGATCTTGGATATTACCCTAAAAGCTATCCTGGCGGGGAAGTTTGCTTTTATAGTACCCGTAATAATGTTCACCGAAGGACGCTGAGTAGCGATGATCAAGTGGATGCCCACTGCCCTGGCCAACTGGGCAAGCCTTGTGATCGGTCCTTCTATCTCTTTACCCGATGTCATGATCAGGTCAGCAAATTCGTCTATTACCAAGACAAAATAAGGCAGATACCGGTGTCCGTGGTTAGGATTCAGTTTACGGGCAATAAATTTTGTATTGTATTCCTTTACGTTACGCACCTGGGCATCTTTCAGCAGTTCGTACCTGTTATCCATCTCAATACCCAACGAATTAAGTGTCCTTACCACTTTTCGCGTATCGGTGATAATGGCCTCTTCCGAATCTGGAAGTTTCGCCAAGTAATGCCTTTCAATCCGTGAATACAAGCTAAGCTCCACTTTTTTCGGGTCAACAAGAATAAACTTCAGTTCGGACGGATGTTTCTTATACAACAAGGAAGTGATAATAGCATTCAATCCGACCGATTTTCCCTGGCCTGTGGCGCCCGCCATGAGCACGTGCGGCAGTTTGGCAAGATCGGCTACAAAACTTTCGTTGGCAATAGTTTTGCCTAAACCGAAAGGCAGCTCATATGTGCAGTTCTGAAATCTCTCTGAAGCCAGAATGGAGCGCATCGAAACAATGTTTGGGTTTCTGTTAGGCACCTCGATACCTACTGTTCCTTTTCCGGGTATAGGGGCTATAATTCTGATGCCCATAGCCGAAAGGCTTAGCGCTATATCATCTTCCAGGTTTTTTATTTTCGAAATACGTACGCCCGGTGCCGGCACAATTTCATAAAGTGTCACCGTAGGGCCTATCGTTGCTTTTATCCTGGTAATGCTTATCGAATAATGATTAAGCGTTTCAACAATTTTGTTTTTGTTTGCCTCAAGCTCACCTTTATCGACCACTATATTGCCATCCTCATAATTGCTCAGCAAGCCCAGGTGGGGCATTTTGAAATCGGGTAGGTCTAGTGTCGGATCAAATGAAGTATCGAGTCCCAGGTGTGCTCCGGCTTCTACTTTTTTGACTTTTTCTTCCTCAACAGGTTTTTCAATCGTCAGTTCAATATCATCTTTATCCGGTTCCCCGGCATCAGGTACATTTTCGATTCCCGCATCCACCTCCACTTTATAGTCTTCCTTGGTAGTCTCTTCCGTCTTTATAATTTCCGCTTCGTGATCATCCACAGCAAACTCAACCGTGTTGTATTTGTCTTCTTTCGGGTCTCCTGAAGCAACCTTCTCAGCATCACTCTTCCTATGCTTACGTATGCGGAGTTTTCCGAAAGAAAATTTAAAATCAATCAGGATAAAAATAGCCGGAATCAATATCAGCAGCAGGATCAACCCTACAGGACCCAGATACTCCGTCATCCAGATATTGAGCTGGCTTCCGGTAATCCCTCCTAAACTGTCCCAGGGATTTTCTGAGAATATTTTATTCATCACCATAGGCAGCCAGAGCAATCCCAGAACAACGATCTGGAACCAATGCCATAATTTAAACATCCTGACGCCTGCCATCATCTTCAACCCCAAACTAAACAGAAGTAATGGCAACAGAAAAGAACCCAGTCCCGCTAACTGAACAAGATATCCGGAGACCCACACCCCGAAGCTTCCTGTCCAATTCTGCACGACCTCTGTGTGTTCTTTGAACCCCACTGCAATACCTGTATCTGCCTCAAACCAACTGATGAAGAAGGAGATAATAGCAAGAAACAGGTACATGGAAATTACCAGAAGGATGAAGCCAATGGTTCGTGATACCCTGGGGTCGGCCGATTTTTTTTCTTTTCTTCTACCGGAAGGTTTTCTTGCCCGCTTGACCTTAGCCGACTTTTTTTTGGACTTAGGTTTATCCTTCAGTTTATTGGTTTTTATTTTATTGGATCGAAACGTCATCTAAAACTGCTTTATTTACAGCAAAAATAATAAAAAGAGTAAGCTGAAAGACCTAAAACCACAGCAATGATGCAAGGGTTTGCAGAGTTTCCTGAAAGCGTATCGAACAAATCGTTATTTTACAAAGGAAAACAACCGGTTCCAGCGAATCTTACCATCTAACAGCGACTTATCTTTGTTAAGAGAGAGCCAGATAAACTCAGCCTTTCCGACAATATGATCTTCGGGTACAAAGCCCCAGAACCGCGAATCAGCCGAATTATGGCGGTTGTCGCCCATCATCCAGTAATAATCCATCCGGGGTGTATATTGCGTCACTTCCATACCGTTAATTTTGATCACATCACCTTCCACATCCAATTCGTTGCCTTCATAAGTTACGATCAACCTTTCATACAAAGGCAGGTTCTCAACAGTCAAAGGGATTGGCACGTTCTTGCGGGGGATATAAACCGGTCCGAAGTTATCCCGGTTCCACGAAAATCGTGAATCATGGGGGAATATATCAGGATTCCATTTGCCCGAAGGTTCCGTGATGACCTCAATGCTTTTGACAATGGGAAGTTTCTCCAACTCTTTTTTGGCTTCAGGGGTCAATAAAAAAACAAATTGTCCCGGCACGCTCGTTCTTGTGCCTACTGTAATGTTCCAACGATCCAGAATGCGCGGGTTAATGCTTGTGCCGTCTGTCTGCACTTTATATTGATATTGCAGCCTTTCAGGATTTACAACAGCCTTTCCGTTGATATACACCTGTTGATCAACTATTTTCAGTGTATCGCCAGCCATGGCAATACATCTCTTCACATAATTCTCGCGTTTATCCACCGGCCTGACAACGATCTCACCAAAATTCTGTTTATCCGTCCACACCCGGTTCCGCCCGTACTGCTTCACCAGCGTATAGTAGCTGACATTGCTCTGGAACCTTGTTGAAACAGTATCTCCCTCAGGGTAATTAAAAACAACCGCATCGTTTCTTTCCACACCGCCAAATCCCGGAAAACGGTAATAAGGCAATTTTATCCATTCGACATACGACTTCACCGAAGTGGTTAACGGCAACGTATGGTGAACAAACGGAAAAGACAAAGGTGTATTTGGTATCTTGGGACCATAGCTGATCTTGCTGACGAATAGATAGTCGCCTACAAGCAGTGATTTTTCCATGGATGAGGTGGGTATCGTATAAGCCTCAATCAGAAATGTACGTATGATCGTTGCAGCGACAACGGCAAAAATAATGGCATCCGTCCACTCACGTACTATTCCTTTCTTTATTTCAGGTCTTTCATCAGGATCGACATAAGGCATGTCAGCCTGAAAGCCTAAGTAGGGCAAATATACATACGGAACCACCACGGCCAGGAATTGTTCCCAAAGTTTGAATCTGTTGAAACATTTTGCCAGTTCAACAAGCATCAGCATGTACATAAACACGTTTAGAAAAGGTACCAGTAACAGCAGATACCACCAAAGTGGTTTTTTAATAATCTGAAGAAAAATGTAGAGGTTGTAAAACGGGATCAGTGTCTGCCACCCGTGTCTTCCGGCCTTTTCAAAAAGCTGCCATCCGAATATTGTAGGAATGGTGAATGATAGCGGGAGTAATATAATTAATGCCAGCATGATATATTATAATTTTTGCTGCAATATAGCCTCAATAGGCACTTACAGAAGTTAATATTTGTTAACATTGAAGCCGCAAAGCTAATAAAGTTTTACCTAATTGTGCAGTTCAAATCTGCAGTGACTCAATCCATCTATTCATCAGATATCTGATACCTTAGCTCGTTGTCGCTTATAGTTAAGATCACGCCGCCGGTTGTAGCTTCCTTATTCAGTACCGACAAGTCAAACAATAGTTTTTCACTAATAATGGAACGGCACGGATCGTTATCGATTAACTTCAGAAACAAGCTGCTTCTGTGGGGCATAACGGTGATCATCTGTGGTTTATAGTACATTTCAAAGGCGGCATCACCGCAACCGCCGCCGTAGCTAACAAACACTGCCAGTGTCTGGCCTTCAACAGCCAATGAATCAATGTCGAAATAGTCGGTTTTCAAATCTTCGAACGGTTTATCAAAAAAGATCATGTTCCGTACAGGTGTTTTTGCATCTGCATCTTTTTCCGATGTTTTTTTTGTGCTTTTACATGCTGCAACGGTCATGATAGCGACAAGTATGATTAAAATCCAATAGTTAAATTTCATTTTTTGGCGTCAATAATTTAATAAATCACTCATTGTGAATACTCCCTGCTTGTTCTGAACAAATACTGCAGCAGCCAGCGCTCCCAGTGCAAACCCCGAGCGGTTTTCTGCTTTGTGTGTCAATTCTATTTTATCCGCTCCCGAGCTGTAAATTACCTTATGAGTACCTGTTACTTCCCCTTTTCGTTTGGACAGTACAGGCAATTTATCCGGGTCTTTTGTTTTTTCATTTACCCAGCTGTCTAACGAGTCTATATTCCTGACTATATCATCGGCAATCCTTATAGCTGTGCCGCTCGGCTGGTCGAGTTTATGAATATGGTGTGTTTCTCTCACCTTTACTTTATACCCTCCCACCTGATTCATCAACCGGGCCAGGATTTGGTTCATATTGAAAAAAACATGTACACCCATACTAAAATTGGGAGCATAAAACAGCGTTGCGTTTTTCTGGCGACACAGAATGGTAAGTTCATCCAAAGAACCATACCAGCCCGTGGTACCGGTAACAACAGGTATTTGCAGCTCAAAACATCTTTTAATAACATCAACTACTACATCCGGCTGGCTGAAATCGATGACCACATCAGCTTTTTGTACATCCTGTTGATAAACTTCCCAGTCATGCGCATTATCCAGCCTGGCAACAATGGCATGGTTCCGGGCTGTGGCTGCTTTTTCCACTTCGCGCCCCATTTTACCGTATCCTGATAGAGCAATTTTCATTTATTTAATAGATTAATTTTTCAGGTCACTTCTCTCCTGTGTCAGAATCGTAAAGAGACCGTAACACCGTTAAATGTGTTTGTACTCCCCGGTGGTTGTCCTGTCCGATTCTTACCCACAAAAGCTGTCGGGTCAATTGCGGGTTGCACACTAAGAATTGTTTCTTCGTCTATCTGCCAGTAATACAAATGCGCATCCACCGTGGCATCCAGCATTTGTAAAATATACCATGCTGCCATAATGATGAACGACAACTCCATATTCCGCCGGTAGTAATCGCGCAGGCTTACTAAGTCATTTTCACTGTATGCCTGTGCCAGTGGGTTTTCGCACTCATCTTCCTGCTCTACTTTACATATATATGCCTCTCGATAATCGATGTAATAACTTCTGTTGGAAAAGGCAAAATACCCCGTTGCAGCAAAGCCTGCATATACGATTGGCAGCTTCCAGTATTTTTTATTGTAAATCTGTCCTAGACCGGGAAGCAAGGCAAGCCAGGTAGCCACTTTAGGATTCGGTTTCTCAAAAAACTTATCGAACTTTTGATTAATTCGCTCGGACTGCTTCATCAACATAGCTGTCCGGGGCTGTTTTTTTTCCACGGCTGTATTATCGCTCTTTATTTCATTCTGAGCAAGTAAACTACTGTTCATCATGACGAACACGACAAAAACACCCGCTAATGCCGGCAACTTTGTTTTATAAATTTTTTTCTTCAAAACAAAAACTAATCCTGGATGATCGAGATAATTTTATCCAACTCACCATCATCTTTAAAACTGATAACGATGCTTCCGGTTCCTTTATTGTTACGGCGCAAACTGACTTTTGTTCCGAGTTTCCGACTTAAAATGGAAGGCATTTCTTTATATTTTTCGGGAATACTGACTGTTTTTTTATTTGCCGGTTTTTTTTCTCCCGGTTTTTCAAACTCCCTGACTACTTGTTCTGTCTGCCGGACACTCAGACCTTCACCAATAATCCTTTGAAGGATTTCTTCCTGAGTTTTACCATTGTCGATCGTGATCAATGCCCGTGCATGCCCCATAGAAATCGACTCATCGCGTAATGCCACCTGGATGACCGGTGGCAGTTTTAATAACCGCAGGTAATTGGTAATTGTTGAACGATTCCGCCCCAATTGAATACTTAATTGCTCTTGTGTTAAGCGGCACTCGTCAATAAGCCGCTGGTAACTGATAGCTACTTCGATAGCATTCAGGTCTTTTCGGTGAATGTTTTCAATCAGTGCCATTTCAAGCATCTGCTCGTCGTTAGCTACCCTGATAAATACCGGAATAAGCTCTAATCCTGCCATTTGCGAAGCTCTGAGCCGTCGTTCGCCGGCAATCAGCTGGTACTTATCATAGCCAAGTTTCCGGACAGTTACCGGTTGTATAACACCTTGAGTTTTGATAGAGTCGGCCAGCTCTCTTAAATCCATTTCATCAAAATCGGAACGGGGCTGGAAAGGGTTTGCTTCGATTTTGGCAACAGGAATTTCAGCAATGGCACCGACCACATAACCACCGGATATATCTTTCGAAGTTATGTCGGTATCAGGGCTGCCCAGAATAGCATCCAGACCTTTTCCCAAAGCTCTTTTTTTATTCTTGTTGTTCGTCATCAGCTACATCTATAAGTTTGTCAGCAGTATTGATGGTAGTCATGTCGTTTTTCTGCAGGATCTCCCTTGCCAGGTTGAGGTAATTGACAGCGCCCGTACTTGTTGCATCGTACATGATAATGGAGCTGCCAAAACTCGGAGCCTCTCCCAGACGCGTGTTCCGGTTAATAATGGTATTAAAGACCATTTGCTGAAAATGCGTTTTCACCTCTTCCACTACCTGTTTCGATAAGTTCAGCCTGGAATCAAACATGGTCAGCAGGATGCCCTCAATATCCAGATCGGGGTTCAGCCTGCTCTGAACTATTTTTATAGTGTTCAATAATTTACCCAGGCCCTCCAGTGCAAAATACTCACATTGTACAGGAATGATCACCGAATCAGATGCTGTTAATGCATTTACGGTTATCAAACCCAGGGATGGAGAACAGTCAATAATAACAAAATCGTACTTATCTTTTATCTTTTCAAGAGCCATCCGCATTTTCTTTTCGCGGTTGGGCAGGTTGATAATTTCTATTTCGGCACCCACCAAGTCAATGTGAGCAGGCAACAAATCCAGATTAGGCGTTTCGGTATGCAAAATGACATTGGTTGGTTCCACATTATCAATAATGCATTCATAAATACTGGTTGTAATATTTTTCGGATCAAAGCCAATTCCTGAGGTTGCATTCGCCTGTGGATCGGCGTCAACGATCAGTGTCTTGTATTCCAGAATGGCAAGGCTGGCTGCAAGATTGATGGAGGTTGTAGTTTTACCTACCCCTCCTTTTTGGTTTGTTATGGCTATTGTTTTTCCCATAATTTTCTTGTCAGAACTTTCTTCGTTACTTTACAAATTTAGGCTATTCGGTTTCCACAGTTGTTTGAATAACCCTTAAGTTATTAACATGCGAAAAGGGCTCTTTAACAAATAGATAAACTACAGTAAAAGCCCAATTTGAATAAAATACTTAAAACTTTTTCAGCGCTAACCGCTGGCACAAGTTTAATCTTTTTCAGGTTCTTGCTCCTCTTCCTTACCTAAATCTTCAAAAGTCACATCGGCAGAAGTTGGTTCTTCAGTCTTTGTTTCTTCCTCTTTTTTAACCGGTTCTTCTTCGACGGGTTTTTCTCCTGTTTGAATAAACCTGATAGCCGTTTCAAAACCATTCGAGAATTTTTCAAAATCCTCCTGATAAAGGAAAACCTTATGCTTTTCATAATAAAATTTTCCCTGTTCGTGGTCAAACCTCCGTTTACTTTCCGTAATGGTCAGGTAATACTGGTCTGTACGGGTTGCCTTAACATCAAAAAAATAAGTACGTTTTCCTGCTCTGATAGCCTGCGAAAAAATATCCTCTTTTCTTTCCTGTTTTTCCTTCTCTTCCATTCTTACAGCAATTAATTGATTAATTGTTAACAGTAACAAAAATATAAATTTAATTACTCCCTGCGTTTTCTGAGGATAATTTGTTTAAAAAAATTAGCTTTTGTTAATAACACTGTACTTAAGCATGAGAAATAGTTGTTGGTTGAAAGAAGAGGGTGTTTAAGAGTATGAGGTGTATTGGGTATTGGGTATTGGGTATATTGAGTATTGACGACTGTAGGCTGATGGCTGTAGACTGACGACTATCAAAAATCCCAATCAAATTACAAATTACTTTCATCCCATTACGGATATTTTAATAGTTTCGCAGTTAAATAAGATAACCCTATGGAATTAGCTCTAAAACGCCCTATTGCCTTTTTTGACCTGGAGACGACCGGCCTTAATGTAGCCAAAGACAGAATTGTTGAGATCAGCATTTATAGAATAAACACCAACGGTACGCACGAGGTGAAAACGTGGTTACTGAACCCTGATTACCCGATATCAGAAGAAGCCAGTAGTGTGCACGGATATACAAATGAAGATGTAACCAATTACCCTACTTTCAAACGGGTTGCCAAAGATATCCGCGATTTTTTAGAAAATTGTGATCTGGCCGGCTTCAATTCCATTAAATTCGACATCCCGTTACTGGTGGAGGAATTTCTAAGGGTAGAGTTGGATTTCGATGTGAGGACGCGTAAAATGATAGATGTTCAGAATATTTTCATGAAAATGGAACAGCGCACGCTTAAAGCAGCCTACCGCTTCTACCTTGATAAAGACCTGACCAACGCTCACTCAGCAGCTGCCGATGCCGAAGCCACTTACGAAATCCTGAAAGCGCAACTGGACAGATATAAAGATGCGGAATACACTGATTTTAAAGGCAATACATCGAAGCCGGTGATAAACGATATGGAAGAATTGCATAAATTCTCAAGTCACCACCGCAATGCCGACCTGATGGGCCAGATCATTATCAACGATGAGGGTATGGAAGTGATCAATTTCGGGAAACATAAAGGCAAAACTGTGGAAGAGATTTTTGAAAAGGAACCATCGTATTATAGCTGGATGATGAAAGCTGATTTTCCGCTGTACACAAAAAAGTTAATTACGACTATCAAGCTGAGGATGGGGATGAATAAGAAGTGATTTGGGTGCTGGGTGTTAGGTGCTGGGTACTGGGTGTTGGGTGTTGGGTGCTGGGTGCTGGGTGCTGGGTGTTAGTTAATGAATAAAAAACCGGAAATTATGAAGATAATTTGTATCGGAAGGAACTACAGGGAGCATGCCAAAGAGTTGAACAACCCT
>Ga0209013_10002916_pt1 | contig 15377 bp, 10 predicted proteins | sample Cruoilmetagenom2_FD_187291 | JGI IMG/M metagenome (GOLD analysis project Ga0209013, IMG submission 187291) | Oil polluted marine microbial communities from Coal Oil Point, Santa Barbara, California, USA - Sample 2 (SPAdes) (version 2) | ecosystem: Environmental > Aquatic > Marine > Oil seeps ... | reverse complement strand
CTTCGAAGAACATATGCTCTGTACGACAAAGACCAATACCTTTAGCACCAAATTCACGAGCAGTTTTTGCATCAGAAGGAGTATCAGCATTAGTACGAACATACATGCGTGTATTATTCTCTGCAAGATCCATCAACTTACCAAAATCACCATCTAAAGAAGGAGTAATAGTAGCAACTTTACCTTCATAAACAATACCTGTTGTACCATTTAATGAGATAAAATCACCTTCTTTATATTTAACACCATTTACAGAAAGAGAATTTCCATTAACTGAAATACCTGCTGCAGAAGAGATACAACATTTACCCATACCACGAGCAACAACAGCAGCGTGAGAGGTCATTCCTCCACGTTCTGTTAAAATACCTTCAGCAGCATACATTCCTTTTAAGTCTTCAGGTGAAGTTTCACGACGAACCAAAACTACTTTTTTACCTTCAGCAGCCCATTGCTCAGCGGCCTCAGCAGAAAATACGATTTGTCCTGTTGCTGCACCTGGAGAAGCTGGAAGACCTTTAGAAAGTTCTTTTGCAGTATCAAGAGCTGATTGGTCAAAAACTGGGTGAAGTAATTCATCCAATTTGTTTGGATCTTGACGAAGTACTGCAGTTTTTTCATCAATCATACCTTCTTCAAGCATATCAACAGCCATTTTTACCATAGCTGCACCAGTACGCTTACCAACACGAGTTTGCAACATCCAAAGCTTACTATCCTGAATAGTGAACTCCATATCTTGCATATCTGCATAATGATCTTCTAGTTTTTGTTGAATTTCATTTAACTCATTATATAGAGAAGGCATAGCTTCTTCCAAAGAAAGGAAGTTTGCCTGACGATCTGCTTCTGAAGTACCGTTACGTTCGGCCCATCGCTTAGATCCAATAGTAGTAATTTCAAGAGGAGTACGTACACCTGCAACAACATCTTCACCCTGTGCATTAACCAAATACTCTCCATTAAATAAGTTTTCACCAGTGGCAGCATCACGAGAAAAACAAACACCTGTAGCAGAAGTTTCGCCCATGTTACCATAAACCATAGCTTGTACATTTACTGCAGTACCCCATTCACCAGGAATATTTTCCATTCTACGATAAAGGATAGCTCTGTCAGTATTCCAAGAATCGAATACAGCACAAATAGCACCCCAAAGTTGATCCCAAGCATTTGTTGGAAAATCAACACCTGCATGTTTACGAATAACTCCTTTATATGATTCAACAAGAACTTTAAGGTCTGCAACAGTTAATTCTGTATCCAGTTTGTAACCTTTTCCATTTTTTAATTCATCAAGAACTACTTCAAATGGGTTATGTTGGCCTTCTTCTGCCTCAACACCCATAACTACATCCCCATACATGTGAATGAAACGACGATATGAATCGTAAGCAAATTTTTCATTTCCTGATTTTTCAGCAACAACTTTTACTGTATCATCGTTCATACCAAGGTTTAGTACTGTATCCATCATACCTGGCATAGAAGCTCGAGCACCAGAACGAACAGAAACTAATAATGGAAATGAACCATCTTTAGCATCGAATTTAGCGTTCATAGCTTTTTCAGTATCCTTCACAGCTTTTTCAACTGCTGTCTTAATCATTGCTACAACAGCATCTCTTCCTTGCTTGTTGTATTCAGTACAAACTTCAGTAGTGATAGTGAAACCTGCAGGTACAGGAACACCAATTAGGTTCATTTCTGCAAGGTTGGCACCTTTTCCACCAAGCAGGTTTTTCATGTCTGCTTTACCTTCGGCCTTACCGTCACCAAAAGTATAAACGTACTTAATACTCATAATTATCGCTTTTTAGTTTTAATGTTAAAAATCAATTCATGGTGATTATTAACAACAATTGTATTATTAGTTTCAAATTATTTAAAACAATATAAATAAAGGAATTACACATGATTTTTGTCATGTAATTTCACGCACACAAAAGTAGCTTTCTTTTTTTAAATTTAAAAATATTAACTCCTCATTTCGGAAGCTTTTGAGAAGAAAATGGCCTTAACCGTAGATAATTCTTTTTCAAACGTTTGCGGTATAAAGATCACCCTTTTGAGCCTATTCTGTGAATGAAAAAAACCAGCCAAATGACTGGTTTCAATTTTATAAATTTTTAACATTTATCTCATTGGGTATTTATTAACTAATTCTTCCGGATGAAGTAAATAGTCGAGATATTGAGCACGATAATATATGTCTGATACTTTTAATTCACTATCAGATAATTTACCTCTAAATTCCTCGATTGATTTATAACCTTTTTTATCCATCCAGTTTTCAAGTTTTGAAAGAACTTCTGCAATATAGGACGCATCATTTTTATACAAAGCACTTACCATTTGTACTGTATTTGCGCCACTCAATAGCATCTGCACAACATCTTCAAAACTGTATATTCCATTTGTGCCACACAATCCTGCCTTAATTTTCTTATAAAGGAGTCCTACATAACGCAATCCCAATTTAAAATCTCCCTGATTACTTAAATTAAATTTTGTAACATGATTTTCAATTTGAATATCAATTTCTGGTTGAAACAATCGATTAAATAAAACAAATCCTGAGGCTCCGGCTTGATCGAGTCGATTCACAAAATTCAAAGTATTTGTATAATAAGGACTCAATTTGATACAGAAAGGAATTTTTAATCTTTTCTTTAATGTTTCAATAATCTTTGCTTTTTCGTCTTCCAACTGAACTGCAGTTTTATCTATATCTCCTGGCATTGCATAAAAATTTAACTCTAAAGCATCAACTCCTGCATCCTCTAATTGCTTAGCATAATCGAACCATGTTACATCATAAATACAATTCAGACTGGCTATTACAGGAATATTTACATTCTTTTTAACTTCCGACAGTTTAAGAATATGTGCTTTCGGTCCGGCATGCTCTAAGGCCGGAAAAATAGTAGTCATTTCTGCATTTCGCTCGGTATACTCATCTAGTTCATCTGAGAGCTGTGCTCTTTCCATTTGAATTTGTTCTTCAAACAAGGACTTATAGACGATCGCAGCAGCTCCTGCACGTTCTAATTCCTGCGCTCCTTCAACGGTTGTTGATAGAGTGCATGCACCAACAATTATGGGATTTTTAAGACTTAATCCCATAAATTCAACATTTAAATTTGCCATATGATTTTGGATTAAAATTTCTTGATCAATCTAAATTTAATAAATGATGTTGAATTATTCAACCAAAATCCAATATTAATATACTGTGTATCAACCTAGAATGAAGCAGCATCCTCTATTTTAAGACTTTAATGTCTTTTTTTAAATGAAAAAACAGAATAGAAAGATCTACCAACCAACTATTCTGCTAAAATGATCCAGGCATATAAACTAAATACCTGAATCGAATATATTTATACATGTATTGTTTATTAACCTAATGGTCTACAATATTGATTATATCCCATCTTAGGATGTATTCCACATTGATAATATAATAGATCAGGATGATTGCTATTTGGCGTAAATTGTAACAGACCATTCTCTTTCATAATTCCAACAACACCATCAATAATCTCATCTGCTCCTACTCCTGTATCATCGGAACTAATATAGAAAGGGTGTCCACTTATTTGAATTTCGAACACATAAGCAACACCTCTAATTAATGTCAGCGTAAGACCTTCACTACCATTTATAGTATAACCTACTGAATGTCCTTCATTTACCCAAGGGTGATTGGCAGTCTTGGCTTTTGCTCTCACTGTAAAATCAACTTTAGGATCGGGATCGGGATTTGGTGTCATCCATCATCTCCTCCTCCACTACTACAAGCATACAGAAATGCAAAGATTAATATCGTAGATATTATATTTATATGTTTCATCAAATTCTTCTCTAACTTTTGGCTACATCATTAAAGACAAAATACTTTAATTTGATAATTTAAAATGTCGCACAAAAGACATATAAACACATAAAAAGGGATCCCAATAATTGGAATCCCTTTATTTCGAATATCAACAGTTCTCTATTCTTCAGAATAATCTAAAGCAGCTTGGCGTTGATAAGTTTTAAATCTCCATTTTGCATTCTCCTCAGCAGAAACAAATAATTCTTTTGCTTGCTCAGGGAAAGATTTTTGAAGTGAAGTATAACGAATTTCACCTGCTAAGAAATCCTGGAATTTATCCCATGCTGGCTCTTTAGAATCTAAAATGAAAGGATTTTTTCCTTCTGATTCCAACATTGGATTGTTACGATACAAGTGCCAGTATCCTGATTCAACAGCTTTCTTACCTTCTTCTTGTGTTTTACCCATTGATGCCTTCAAACCATGAGCAATACATGGAGCATAAGCGATGATCAATGATGGTCCTGGATAAGCTTCAGCCTCTTTAACTGCTTTATAGTACTGAGCCTGATTTGCACCCATTGAAACTTGAGCAACATAAACATAGCCGTAGGACATAGCAATCATACCCAAATCTTTCTTTCTGATACGCTTACCAGCAGCAGCAAATTTTGCAACAGCACCTACTGGAGTTGCTTTGGAAGCCTGTCCTCCGGTATTAGAGTAAACCTCAGTATCAAGAACCAAAACATTTACATTTTCGCCAGAAGCAAGTACGTGATCTAATCCACCAAAACCTATATCATAAGCCCAACCGTCACCTCCAAAAATCCACATAGATTTTTTGATAAGGTATTGCTTAAGATTAAGAATTTCCTTAGCTACTTTATGAGTTTCATTTTCTAGGGCTGCAATTACTTTTTTAGATGCTATTTCTGATGCATCCGCATCTTCCTTAGCTTCCAACCATTCAGCAAAAGCAACTTTAGTTTCAGCATTTACAGCATCCATATAGTCAGTCATACGCTCCGTAATACGAGTACGCATTTTCTTAACCGCTTCAGCCATACCTAATCCATACTCAGCATTATCTTCGAATAATGAATTTGCCCATGCAGGACCTTTACCACTCTTATAATTTTTACAATAAGGAGTAGAAGGTGCAGATCCTCCGTAGATAGAAGAACATCCTGTTGCATTAGCAACAATCATTCTCTCTCCAAACATCTGAGTAATTAATTTAATATATGGAGTTTCACCACAACCAGCACAAGCACCTGAGAATTCAAATAGAGGTTGTGCAAATTGTGAGTTCTTCACATTTGATTTTGGTACCAATTCCTTGTAACCAACCTTTTCATCCATATAATGCCATCTTTCTCTTTCAGCATCCTGAGTAGCAAGAGGTTTCATTTCCAAAGCCTTAGACTTAGGAGCTGGACAAACATCAACGCAGTTACCACAACCAGTACAGTCTTCTACATCAACCTGAATACGGAAACTATATCCTTTCAAATCTTTTCCAGTAGCCGGTTTCACTGAAGTTCCTGCAGGAGCAGCGGCAAGTTCTTCCTCTGATAACAAGAATGGACGAATTGCTGCGTGAGGACAAACTAAAGCACACTGATTACACTGAATACAAGTTTCATCCTTCCATTCAGGAACATTTACAGCTACACCACGTTTTTCATATTTGGTAGTTCCGGCGGGGAAAGTACCATCTTCGATTCCTAAGAATGCAGATACAGGAATATCATCCCCTTTTTGTGCATTCATTGGATCACAAACATTCGCGATAAAATCTGGACGACCTTCGGAAGAACCAAATTCAGCAGTAGCATTTAATTTTTTCCATTCAGCAGGAACATCAACTTCGACAACATTATTTCCACCAGCATCAACAGCGGCAAAGTTCATGTTAACAATTTTTTCGCCTTTATTACCATATGATTTAACAATTGCTTTCTTCATTTCCTCAACGGCTAATTCAAATGGAATCACGTTGGTAATTTTGAAGAATGCGGACTGCATAATCGTATTGGTACGATTACCTAAACCAAGTTCTTCACCTAATTTAGTACCATTAATGATATAAAATTTAATATCATTTTGAGCCAAGTATTGCTTCATATGATCTGGAAGATTTTTCTTTGTTTCTTCAGCATCATAAATAGAATTCAATAAGAAGGAACCTCCTTTTTTCAATCCTTTCAATACATCATATAAATATAAGTAAGCAGGTACGTGGCATGCTACAAAGTCAGGAGTAGTTACCAAATAAGTAGAACGTATAGGATCATCACCAAAACGAAGGTGAGAAGCAGTAAATCCACCTGATTTCTTAGAATCATATGCAAAATATGCCTGACAATATTTATCGGTTGAACCACCAATAATTTTAATAGAGTTCTTGTTCGCACCAACAGTACCATCAGAACCTAAACCATAAAATTTAGCTTCATAAAGGCTTTCAGAGTTTACTTTCAACTCATCTTCCAAAGGCAACGATCTATAGGTAACATCATCAACAATACCTAAAGTAAACTGGTTCTTAGGCTCATTCATTGCCAAGTTTTTATAAACAGCAATGATTTGAGAAGGAGTTACATCTTTTGATCCTAAACCGTAACGTCCACCAACAACAACAGGAGCATTTTCTTTTCCGTAGAAAACTTCCCTTACATCAAGATATAAAGGATCTCCGTTAGCACCTGGTTCTTTAGTACGATCCAAGACACAAATACGTTTAACCGACTTAGGCACTACATTTAGGAAATGTTTCGCTGAGAATGGGCGATACAAGTGAACGCCTAGCATACCAACTTTCTCACCATTTGCCAACTTATAATCAATAACCTCTCTAATTGTTTCGGTTACAGATCCCATTGCTAGAATAACATTTTCAGCATCTTCAGCACCATAATAAATAAATGGCTTGTATTCTCTTCCAGTGATTTTATTGATATCATTCATGTATGCTTCAACGATATCAGGAACTGCATCATAAAATAAATTTGCAGCTTCACGAGACTGGAAATAAATATCTGGATTTTGTGCTGTACCTCTGGTTACAGGAGATTCAGGATTCAATGCACGATCGCGGAATTGCTGAAGTGCATCCATATCTACTAATCCTCTCATGTCTTCCATATCGATGGCTTCAACTTTTTGTATTTCGTGAGAAGTACGGAAACCATCAAAGAAATTTACGAATGGTACTCTTGATTTGATAGCTGTAAGGTGAGAAACTGCCGAAAGGTCCATAACCTCCTGAACAGAACCTGAAGCTAACATTGCAAAACCAGTTTGTCTTGCAGCATAAATATCAGCGTGATCACCAAAAATTGAAAGAGCCTGAGCAGCTAATGCACGTGCACTTACATGAAATACACATGGAAGTAACTCCCCTGCAATTTTGTACATATTTGGAATCATCAACAATAATCCTTGAGATGCAGTATAGGTTGTAGTTAAAGCACCAGCCTGCATAGATCCGTGAACTGCTCCTGCAGCACCACCTTCAGATTGCAATTCGGCCAAACGAACAGTATCACCGAATAGATTCTTACGTCCTTTTGCAGCCCACTCATCAACATTCTCGGCCATAGGCGAAGATGGGGTAATAGGGTAAATACAGGACACCTCACTAAACATATATGCTACGTGAGCGGCAGCAGCATTACCATCGCAGGTAATGAATTTTTTTTCTTTTGCCATTATACTCCTCCAATTAATTTTAATTAATGGTATTTATATTTATTATTTATTCTCTAATACAAAAAGCCGAACAGCCACAATGGAATTTTGTTTCCTTCTCCACGTTCTATCATATCGGCAGCAATAAAAAAGTCTTCAGTTCTAAATTTAGATTCGAGCAAATTAGCACTCTCGCTAATTTCAAAATTAAACTTATCATTCACCAAAAAATGTCCTCTATCAGTACTTGTTATAGCTCTTCCTGGTCCTACTTGATTATAAAAAAATGTTTCTCTTAAATTAGCATCATCTATATTATCAGGGGAAATAGCATAAAGCAAATTAGTATTATGCAAATAGACTTTGTTAGGTTTTTTTGATGAATCTTGCGAACTATCTTTCGAGTTTAACAGGGAAATTAATCTTGCATTTTTTAAATAACGCAAGTAATTCATAATTGTAGCTCGCGATGTTTCCACATCATTTGCTAGTTTGCTAACATTTGGTTGAAAAGGAACATTACAAGAAATAATATATAGAAGTTTCTTAAGTTTTTGAAGATATTTTAAATCGATTTGATTCAAATAGGTAATATCAAACTCAAGCATCAGATTAATAATTTTCAATAAATTATCAATAAAACTCTTTTCCTCTAAATAACAGGGATAGTATCCATGTCGCAAATAATTATTAAAATATGCTAATGGCCTAACTTTCTCAAGGATCTCATCTACAATCTCTTCGTGATGTTCCAAGATAAACTCTAAGGAATATCGTCTAAATTTATTTCCAGTTTCGTGATTCAAAAATTCTCTAAACGATAAACCATTCAAATAATAAACTTGAACAATTCCTTTTAACTCCTCGTTTGTTTTAACTCTTAGAATAGAAGAAGCTGTAAAAATAATTCGTAAATCAGGATAATCCTCATAACAAGTTCTCAAATCAGAGGCCCACTCCGGGTATTTATGAATTTGATCCAGAAGCAATAATTTGCCTCCTTTTTTATAGAACTCATCTACAAATGAAACCAACCCTCTCTCTGTAAAAAAGAGATTATTTAAATTAATGTACAGACATGATTTATCTTCGGCGCAGTGTTCACGCACATAATCCAAAAGAAATGTAGTTTTTCCTACACCTCTAGATCCTTTAATTCCAATTAGCCGGTGAGACCAATCAATTTCATCGGCCAATTCACGTCTAATTGTTGTTTTTTTGTCTTTCAACAAACTATTATGTGTCTGAACTAAGGTATTCATTCTCTATAGAATTTACCCTGCAAATTTATGGAATAAATGATGACTTTTGCTATCTGTAGATTACAAAATCATCTTTGTTTTGTAATTTATACTTATTTAAAATAAGCTCACTACTACAACCAGAAAGCTGTTTATCAGATTATCTAGTACTAATTTTCAACTAGACTATATAAAAATAAGAATCAAAAAAAAAGAGCAGTAATCAATTACTGCCCCTTTTCAATATTCATTTAATGATTTATTTATCATTCATCGAGATTAAAAATTCCTCGTTTGATTTAGTACGTCTCATTCTTTCACTCAAAAATTGCATTGCTTCAATTGAATTCATATCCGTAAGATAATTCCGAAGAATCCAAATACGATTCAATTCATTACTATCTAGTAACAGATCTTCACGACGAGTACTTGAAGCAGTAATATCCACAGCAGGATAAATTCTCTTATTGGACAATTTACGATCAAGCTGCAATTCCATATTACCTGTTCCCTTAAATTCTTCGAAGATAACTTCATCCATTTTAGATCCTGTTTCGGTAAGTGCCGTTGCTAAAATAGTTAAAGATCCTCCATTTTCGATATTACGTGCAGCACCAAAGAAACGCTTAGGTTTATGCAATGCATTTGCATCGACACCACCAGAAAGCACTTTCCCCGATGCTGGAGAAACTGTATTATAAGCACGAGCTAGTCTTGTGATCGAATCCAATAGAATAACAACATCGTGTCCGCATTCTACCATGCGTTTAGCTTTCTCCAAAACAATATTTGCAACACGAACATGGCGCTCTGCAGGCTCATCAAAGGTAGAAGAAATAACTTCGGCATTTACGCTTCTTGCCATATCTGTAACCTCCTCCGGACGTTCATCAATCAACAAAATAATCATAAAAGCCTCAGGATGGTTAGCTGCAATTGCATTAGCAACCTCTTTTAAGAGAACAGTTTTACCTGTTTTCGGTTGTGCTACAATCAAGCCTCTTTGACCTTTACCAATTGGTGCAAACATATCAACAACTCTAGCAGATAGAGATTTTACACCTTTTCCTGTAAGATTAAATTTCTCATCTGGGAATAAAGGAGTTAAATGTTCGAAAGGAACCCGATCACGAATAACATCAGGCAAACGTCCATTTATCTTTTCCACTTTAATTAATGGAAAATATTTTTCACCTTCTTTAGGAGGACGAATAGTACCATTAACTGTATCTCCTGTTTTTAACCCAAACAATTTAATTTGAGATTGAGATACATAGATATCGTCTGGTGAATTCAAATAATTATAATCTGAAGAACGTAAAAATCCATAACCATCAGGCATAATTTCCAAAACACCAGCATTGTGAATGATTCCATCAAATTCAAACATCTTCTCTTTTTCCCTTTTCTCGAAGCGTTTTCTATTTGGATTTGATTTATCTTGTCTTTCTGGTCTATCAGATCGTTCCGGCCTTTCAGCTTTTTGAACTTTCTCTTGATTTTCAGGCTTTTCTTGTTTTTCCGATCTTGCTGGTCTGTCAACCTTAGTTTTACTTTCTGAAGAAACAGTCTTAAGAGTTGATGTTTTTTCTTCATGACGATTTGAAGAAGTATTTTCTACTACTTTTTTCTCTGGCCTTCTGTGTCTATCCGGGGTTTCTTTGTGTTTAGAATCCCCTTTTACTAATTGAGCAGCAGCCTCTTTAACAACATCCTTCACAGGTTGCTCTGATTTTCTTTTCTTTCGCAGTGGTAATTTAGACTGCTCTTCTTCTCCATCAGATTTAATTGCTCTTTTTCGGGGAGCTTTTTTCTCTGTGGACTTCATTTCAGAAGCTACAATGGCCTGTTGATCCAGAATTTTATATATTAAATCCTGTTTCTTAAAAGACTCAATTTTTTTAATTTTGAGTTCTTTTGCGATTTCTCGTAATTCAGGCACAAGCTTCTTGTTTAATTCAAGAATATCGTACATAAATAAATTATTAATATTTTTAGGGTAATGTTATTAGATAGAATTGTATTTGAACAATACGGAATCTGATCTTTCGACCTCTATTTGAGAAGAATCAATCGGAATTCAAATGCAATATTACGCAATAAGTTATAATTCACAAAAAATATTTCATCTTTTATCAAAGTCTACTTACAGCTATTCTATTGATATTCTACTCTAGATGCCCTTCACATGTAATAAATTAGTAATTTCATTTATTAAATCATTTTGCTATATTTAAATATTAATGGACAAGCTTGCATTGTTTATTAAATACCATTTAATTCCACTATGAGACAGCTAAAAATAACCAAACAAGTAACAAACAGAGAGACTCCTTCGCTGGATAAGTATCTGCATGAAATTGGAAAAGTCGATCTTATTTCAGCAGAAGAGGAGGTGAAACTTGCAAGGTTGATAAAAAAAGGTGATAAAAAAGCACTGGATCGACTCATTAAATGTAATTTACGTTTTGTTGTATCCGTCTCCAAACAATACCAAAATCAAGGCCTTAGCTTACCTGATTTAATTAATGAAGGTAATCTGGGATTAATAAAAGCTGCGCAAAGATTTGACGAAACAAGAGGTTTTAAATTTATCTCTTATGCCGTTTGGTGGATACGCCAGTCCATTTTACAAGCTTTGGCCGAACAAGCTCGAATTGTTCGTTTACCATTAAATAAAATTGGTTCCATCAATAAAATCAATAAAACGTTCGCTCAATTAGAGCAGGAATATCAACGAGAACCTTCTGCCGAGGAAATTGCCAATGTGTTAGAAATGAGCCCAAAAGATGTTAAGGAAGCCTTAAAAGCTTCTGGTCGGCACGTTTCCATGGATGCTCCTATTAATCCGGATGAAGAGAATACACTTTATGATATTCTTCTTAGTAATGATGATATTAGTCCTGACAAAACCCTAATCCGAGATTCTCTCAAAAAAGAGATTGATCGCTCTCTCTCTACGCTATCAAAACGTGAGGCTTCAATCATTAGGCTATATTTTGGACTTAATGGTAAGCCACCCTATTCTTTAGAGGAAATTGGTAAGGAATTTGGTCTTACCAGAGAGCGTGTTCGTCAAATTAAAGAAAAGGCAATAAAACGAATGAAAACAACTTTCCGTAGTAAGATTCTAAAAACTTACCTGGGAGAATAATTTAAAATCTTCTTAATAAATATACCTAAGGATAAGAGAATCATGAAATATCATTTTCATCTCTTATCCTTAATTGTTTTATCTTTGCCTAAAATTTAAACCAAACGCAAATAAGTACATGCAAACATTAATTTCACCTTCTCTTCTGGCAGCTGATTTCACCAATTTGCAAGCTGATATCGAAATGGTAAACAATAGTGAAGCCGATTGGTTTCATCTAGACATTATGGATGGCGTTTTCGTGCCCAATATTTCCTATGGAATTCCTGTTGTTGAACAAATCAACAGAATAGCTAAAAAACCATTGGATGTTCACTTGATGATTATTGACCCAGATAGATATGTAAAGGCTTTTCAAGAATCAGGGGCAGATATCCTAACTGTTCATTACGAAGCCTGTACGCACCTGCATCGCACCGTTCAAAACATCAAACAACATGGCATGAAAGCAGGAGTATCCTTAAATCCACATACACCAATTTCTGTTTTAGAAGATATTATTACGGATATAGATCTTGTTCTATTAATGAGTGTTAATCCTGGATTTGGAGGACAAAGCTTTATTGAGAATACTTACAACAAAGTGAAAAAACTGAAAAATTTAATTAAAGAAAAACACTCCAATTCATTAATTGAAATTGATGGAGGAGTTAATTTAGAAACTGGCAAAAAGCTTATAGAGGCGGGAGCGAACGCTCTTGTAGCCGGAAGTTTTGTTTTCGGATCTGAAAATCCAACAAAAACAATATCTAATTTAAAAAAACTATGATATTTGGGCTGAATTTTTAAAAATTCAGCCCAAAATATTTTAAACTTTCACCATATTTTTCCCTTCCAAGTAATCCTGCAAATAAGCAAACTGAGGCGTCAACTTACCATTTCTTGCAATTGTAGCCCTCTCAATAATTCCATGCGGATCCTCTCCAAATAAAGCATCATAAACATTGTCAAACAGGGCCATTCCAAAATCCATAGATGAATCTCTTGGCAATTCACCCGGCAAATTATCTACAGCCATTACTGTCACATTTCTTTTATCTACAAATGGAATTGTTTCCTCCTCAATAAAACGATCGTATCCGTAAAAAGAGGAAGCAATTGTTGATGGACGTAAAGTTGAAGGAATAGGTCCATTTAAATCACAGCTAACATCTGCAATTACTGAAATATTAAAATCATCCTCCTTATAATCCTCAGGAGTTAAAAATTTTGGAGAGTTAGGATCCCAAAAATGACAGGCAATATACAAATCGGTGACTTTGGTAAATTGCTTAAACGTGGATTGATACAGGTCAGGATTATCAAAAAAATCTTGTAAATCAAATTCACTTCCATCTTTTCGCTCGACATATTCCTGTGGATCTATGCGACATACCACAGGCTCATCATAATCTTTATGCAGAAAATCAGCAGAAGATATTTCCCTTATATTTAAAGTCCGGATAGTCTGCATTGCACCCATAGCAACTCGTCCACCTCCTGTAATTAAAATTTTTATTGGCTTCAGTTGTATCGTTTTTAGATGCGTATATATTTCGTCCATATCATGGCAAGAACTAGCTGGTGGAAGATCAAAGAAATCAGTTCTCATACCTCTAGCTCTTAATGCCTTATATGCACCAACAACACCTGCCCAATGTCCAAAAGCCACCAATCGCCTATATTGTAAATCTGTTAGATATTCATAATCGATCAGCCTTATATTTTTCTTTATAATTTGTTGAAGTAATTCTCTATTATAGGGCTGCTTTTTAGCAGTATGAGAAAAAAACAAGTAGGTCTTATTAGGAATCAAAGTTGGAATATATACTTCCTTCACTCCGATAAGCATATCACAATCTCGTAAGTCTTCCGTTAAAAAATATCCCTGGCTTCGATATTCTGCATCGGTAAAACATCTAATATCGCTAGGTTGAATATAAATGCTTACATCCGGATATTTATCAAGTATCTGTAAACCAATTTGAGGCGGGATTGCAACTCTCCGATCCGGTGGATTCTTAGTTTCGCGAAGGACTCCTACTCTAATTTTTTTCTTCATATGAATGATTTTTTAGGTACGATCAGCAATTCTAATTAACGAATATATCTAGTCAAAAATTAACTATTGAATATATCCAAATTATTGGAAATTTAAAGCATTAATCACTTGATTTTTTATTCATTAGCGCATAGCTTTCTAATTTAGAAATAATAGAACACATTTAATATGAAAAAAATCATGTGATGCATATGATTTTTATTAATTTTGCATGAATTCTGGGGCTGACGTGGTTTTGACAGCATGTAGAATTGATATGTAAGCATGTCGAGCGTTGTGATTCCAGCTCGTAAATATCGGATCTCACACTTTTTAATTGGCGAAAACAATTTTGCTCTTGCTGCTTAATCGAATTATAGTAGATTTAGCTTAATCACAGTACTAGGTACTGAGACGAGACATCCCGCTTATGGTTCGGCCTTGTTCCGGTAAGTATATGGGATGCTATCAATTCAAGGTTAGTTGATTTCACACTTCGGGGAATTAGCGAAATTTAGAAGATAAGTTAAGATCTTGGGTGTGCTTTCCCAATTCTTAATCGAAAACCAATAAAGCAATAAGCATGTAGAAAGCCTATTGGTCGCGTGTTTGGACCAGGGTTCGATTCCCTGCAGCTCCACCAATAAATGAAACAAACTGAAACCAAGAGTTTCAATTTGTTTCATTTTCAACTATTTAAAAAGATTTTCTCATACTTTCTTCCCCACCATAATTCCATTGTTTTTCATATTGGTTTCACAATTGTTTTACACACAAAAAATGAAAAATATGAAATCTCCGATTAAATTAATTCTTCGTAAAGATTTTAAACGAAAAGCTGGCTCAACTTCTATCTTTTTAGTCTGACTATTAATCGAATGTCCAGATCTATTCTATTGACATAATCCATAGTACAACGTTTCATGCAAAAGATGAAGGGTCTTAAAAAAGACCCCTCATCAAAGAAAACCAATTAATTATGCTATTAAAACCAAAATCCCGGGACACCACTCCCAATATTCGGGAAATCACTAATAAATGATTTCGTATGATCATTTGCAAGCACCAGACCAAAAAACACAAACAACTCAAAAACAGACACCTTAGTCAACTCAACTAATATTATTCCTATTCTAAAGTGTACGATTGCATCACAAGGCATGTTCATTTTCGGACGGTAAAAATGAATTTCTACACCCTATTGGTATTAGTGATAAGACTGGTCTCCGGAACTACTTTTTCCATGAATCCAAATCTCTCCATTTATGAGGTACAACTTCTTATCTGTCTTTCTATTCTCCACTTTCAAAATACTCAACGAAGCTTCAAATCAAAACTTAATTGTTTAAAACCAATCGCGTCCTAAACGATTAAAAAAGAGAGAAAGAATTTAAGTATCTCAAATTATCTTTGAGTTGCACAACAAAAAAACTTTCTCTCATG
>Ga0209013_10002915_pt1 | contig 15378 bp, 14 predicted proteins | sample Cruoilmetagenom2_FD_187291 | JGI IMG/M metagenome (GOLD analysis project Ga0209013, IMG submission 187291) | Oil polluted marine microbial communities from Coal Oil Point, Santa Barbara, California, USA - Sample 2 (SPAdes) (version 2) | ecosystem: Environmental > Aquatic > Marine > Oil seeps ... | reverse complement strand
CTATATACCTTAGGGTCTTTATCAATGGTCCAGTTAATACAATCCTTACTTGTTGCATAAAGTCCAGCACCCCATTCACCAGTAATACCACCACTATTGTCTTTGAAGTCATCTTTAATTACAAGGTGGAAAAGTCCATCTTGATGCCAAAGAAAAGGATCTTCTACATGGAGTGAGGGGTTATTAAACCTTAAAATAGGATCATCAGAAATACGTTTAAACTCACCATCTGGTTTATCAGCCTTGGCCACACCTATTTGTAAAGCAGAATTAGCATAAGTTCTTGATTTATAAAGCATATAAGTAGTTCCATCCTCTAATATAGTAACAGCTGGATTAGTAGTTGCTGTACAATCCCAAAATCTGTAATCTCTTGGCGTTAAAATAGGATTATTACAACGTTTCCAAGGTCCAAATATACTATCAGCTACTGCAAGTCCAATTCGTTTATTATTCCAAACTTCTATAAATCGCTCTCTACTTTGATCATTACAAGGAATTTCGCCCCCAAAAGTAGTACCCATGTAGTACAAATAATATTTGCCATTATATTTTTGGATATAAGGGTTATGTACATTAAGACCATCAAAATACTCTCGTCCTCTTCTATCAAGTACAATTTCTTCAAATTGATATGGTCCACAAGCTTTATCACTAGAAGCTCTTACAATTTTACAATTGTAAAGCCAGTTTGCATCAAAGCCTAAAGATCTATCCCACATAGAAGCAAACATATGATAACGATTATCTTCACCTTTAACTACACTACCGCACCAAATCATTTTATCTTCCATCTTAAATCCACCATTTCTAAGAGCAGGTAGAAGTTTGTTTTTAAACGGGTTCATTTAAACATCTCCTATTAATTAAACTTAATATATCTTTATTATAATTATACCATATCCTTTTAAATATCAGTTAAAGGAGAGAGAAAAATGGATTATAAGATTAGTAAAAATTTCAAGGTAATACCGAAGTTTTGGGAGGAAATTAGATTTTTTTTGTTTGTGGGAAATTACTGTCACAAATTACTTTAAGTATAAGTATATTCAAAGGGTGGGAGGATGTTATTAACTACCAGAGAAAATTTACTGGGTTTAATATTTGTGAATTAGAACAAGGAGGTGTAGGAGGGAGAAAACATTAGTACTAATTAAACCTGACGGTGTTGAGAGAAAACTTATAGGACAAATAATATCAGTTTATGAAAATAAAAATTTAGAGATTGTAGAACTAAAAATGATAAAAGCTACTAGAGAATTGGCTGAAAAGCATTATGAAGAGCATAGGGGAAAACCTTTTTTTGAAGAAATTATTTCCTATATAACAGAAGATCGGTTATGTGCATTAGTAATTGAAGGAGAGAATGCAGTAGAACTCATTAGGAAAATTAATGGGAATAAAGATCTTTTGAAAGTAGAGCTTGGTAGTATAAGAGGGAAATATGGATGTAAAAAAGCAAGAAACTTGGTTCATGCGTCAGATAGTGTAGAGCATGCAAAAAGACAAATTACAATTTGGTTTTCATAGAAATAAGCATAAATAATGACTAGTAAAGGGATTGATTTTTGATATTGAGTTGTATATAGTTCGTTATAATAGGAACATGTATTATCATAAAAAATGCACATATGAGGATAAAAACTGTTATTCTTTTTTGCATTATTATGATATATAATTTTAGTTAATAGATTATATGAGGAGGAGTTTTATGAACAAAGTACATAGACAACCTAATTTTGACAATATCTTAAAAGTTTTAAATTGTGAGGTTCCAGATCGCTTAACCCTATTTGAGTTTTTTATGAATCAGAATCTTTACTCAGCTGTAGCTGGTAATCCTTCTGAAAATCCGACAAGTGTAGAACATTTAAAATACTTAGCGAAAGCTTATGCGGCTTGTGGGTATGATTATGTAACTGGTTATGGCTGTAACATTAGTTTTGCAACTAAAGCACATAAAAGCGAAAAAACATTATCGTTAAATGAATTTAGCTTAATTTATGATGAATCATCTTTTGAAAATTATTCTTGGCCGGATCCAAGTAAATTAGATTATTCGGCTCTTGAGCAAATTACCCCTTTATTACCCGGAAATATGAAAATAATGCTTGCTGGTCCAGGGGGTGTTCTTGAAAATGTAATGAATATGGTTGGGTATGACAACTTGTGTATGATGATTTATGACAATGAAAAGTTGGTTCAAAAAATCTTTGATAAGGTAGGGTCTATCTTACTTAAATATTATGAAATATCAGCACAATATGATAGTGTAGGTATAATCATGTCTAATGATGACTGGGGATTTAACACTCAGACTATGCTTTCTCCAAAACATATGAGAAAATATGTTTTCCCATGGCATAAAAAAATTGTAGAAGCAGCCCATAAAAATGGAAAGCCTGCTGTTTTGCATTCTTGTGGAAATATGGTAGAAATCATGGAAGACGTCATTTGTGATATGAAATATGATGGACGTCATTCTTATGAAGATAATATTATTCCCGTTGAAGAAGCTTATGATCGTTGGGGAGGAAGAATTGCAATTTTAGGAGGAATGGATGTAGATTTTTTAGTTAGGGCTGAAAATGATGTTATCTATAAACGCTGTAGAGATATGTTGGAGTGTACTCGTCAAAAAGGTGGATATGCATTAGGATCGGGTAACAGTATTCCTGAGTATATTCCAAATGAAAAATATTTTACTATGACTTCTGCTGTTGTAGAAGACTAAATTGAAAATAGTACCGATAAATAATTGTTTAATTTTTCATTTTCGCTTATAATTATATTAAATAAATCTCTGCTTAAGGTAATATTTTAAATTATAAATTTTTAATAACATAAGAGAAACAGTTTAATATTTGATTTTATAGAAGGTGAAAAATGTGCTACCTTATAAAGAAAATATAGAGGAACAAATCTCAGTTGACAATTTTATTGTTTCTATTAATTACAAGAAAAAACATGGGGTTATGGTTTCTGAGCATTGGCATGATTTTTATGAATTATTATATATATTAGATGGAGAAGCGAAACAAATAATTAATAATATTGAATTTACTTTGCATCCTGGTGATATTTTATTAATATCACCAGGAGATATTCATTCTACAGTGAGTACAATTGATGATAGTTATGTTAGTGTTATTGTGTTTACTTTAAAGGATAAAATTCCTACTATTTATTATTCAACTAAAAATAATAATAAACAAGAGATGTCGAAGTATTTTTCTCAAATTAATAGAGAATATACATTTAAAGAAAAAGGGCATCAATTTATCATACAAGGACTTATTTTACAGATTTTAGGGTTGATTGATAGGAAAGGAAATGAATTAATCAGTAACCTTAATAATTATACAGAAGAAGCTATAATGATTACAGATTACATCAAAAACAATATTCATACCCAACTGACCTTACAATCTGTTGCAACTTATGCAGGCTATTCACCTGCTTATTTTTCAAAGTATTTCAAAGAATTATTAGGAATATCTTTCAAAAAATATCTTGATAAAATGAAAATACTAGCGGCAAAAAGCATGTTATCAGAGGGGTTGACTGTTTCACAGACAGCTGAACGGTTAGGCTATGATAATATATCTTCATTTTGTAGAACTTTTAAACGAATTACAGAAAATTCTCCTTCTTATTTTTTTAGAGATTATTAATAGGTCTTCTGCAATCAATCCCTTCTCATAGGGCTTTTTGATATTGAGTTGTATATAGTTCAGTATAATAGGAGCATTTTTCAAGTAGTTCTTCATGGGTTCCATCTGCAATAATTGCACCATCGTTCATTACATAAATCCTATCAGAATTTACAATAGTAGATAACCTGTGAGCTATTGTAATTGTTGTTCGATCTTTCATAAGCTCAAACAGTGCCTCTTGTACTTTTCGTTCCGATTCTGTATCTAGTGCAGAGGTTGCTTCATCCAAAAGTAATATCTTTGGATTTTTTAAAAAAGCTCTGGCAATGGCAAGTCTTTGTCTTTGGCCACCTGATAAAGTAGCCCCTCTTTCACCAATATGGGTATCGTACTTATATTTCATATCAATAATAAATTCATGCGCATTGGCCTTTTTTGCAGCGTCTATTACTTGGGCATCACTGGCATGAGGATTACCGCATAAAATATTATCCTTAATACTCATACCAAATAAATTAGTATCTTGTGGAACAATTCCAATCTGTTTTCTTAATGACTTTATCTTTACATCTTTGATAGAATATCCATCTATAAGAATTTCACCATTATCCACTTCATAAAATCTTGGAATCAAGTTTATAATTGTTGATTTTCCGGCTCCACTTTTACCTACTAGTGCGATTTTTTCTCCAGATTTAATTTTAATTGTTGTGTGTTCTAATACCTTTTGATTTTCTTCATAACCAAAGGATATGTCTTTTAGTTGGACTTCGCCTTTGATTTTATTTAATGTGATAGCATGCTCTTTATCTTTGATTTCATCTTCTGAATTTAATATCTCAAAGATACGATTAATGGCAGCAATAGATTTAACAACATCTATATACAAGTTAGAAAGCATTGAGATAGGTCCTACAATCATTTCAACATAAAGTAAAAATGCAATTAAATCACCAGCTGTAATATTGCCATTAAAAACACGAAGACCACCGACACCAATTAATAATACTAATTGAGTTGATGTTAAAAAACCAACGCACAAGTTTGATGTGGCTTTTATCTTTACATTTTCAATAGCGTGATTTAATAATTCTTCATTTTCTTTTCGATACATTCTAAAAGCTATTTTTTCAAGTACAAATGTTTTAATAATATTCATACCAGATATGCTTTCATTTGAAAAAGAAGTAATATCACCTAGTTTTTGTTGAACTTTTTTGGACACGGTTTTAGCTCTAGATCCCATTTTTTTAGAAACAAGAAAAATAAGAGGGAACATAGAGAAAACAATTAAAGTTAAAATAATATCTAGTTTAAATAGCATATAAGTGACTACAAGTAAGGAGATAAGCTGATTGAGTAGAAATGTAAGGCCTGTTGATAGTGACATCTGGAAGAGATTAATATCGTTTGTTAGTCTGGATACAATATCACCTGACTTTTGTTTTGAATAAAAGCCGATTGAAAGTCTTTGCAATTTTTCATATAAATTTAACCGTAGATCCATTATAATTTTTTCCCCAATTATGCCAAGCATAATATCTTTTATATAATTAGTAAGGTGAGAAATTATAAATAAGGTAGCTACAATACCAATTAGAAACACTAATTTTTTTATATCTTTGCTTATAAATAGTTTATCAAAGAAGTTTCCAATAAACCAAGGAAATAATAGTGCGGATACTGTCGCCACTATCATCAGAATTTGACTTATACAAAACTCCTTTATATATGGTTTCAGATACTGAAATATCTTTTTCATTTTTATTCCTCCATAATTAAATTGGTAATAAAAAGCATAACAGATTCAATTAGTTCTTCTTTTAAGTATTGATCTGGATGGTCTAAATATAAGCTACAGATTGAATCAATATATCCTAAAATTCCATAAGCAGTTAATTCAAAATGATTCTTTTTTATAAGTCCATAGGAGTAACCATCCTTTAATTGATAAGTTAAAAAACTAACATACTTGTGTTTGAGTTTTTTTATATTTGTGACAGTTTCTTCATCAAGTCCATTTGATATTTCGTTTAAAAATAGTCTGGAAAGTTCTTGATGTTCTAAATATAGCGCTATATTTTTCTCAATTATAATCTTGATCTGTTCTTTGAAAGAAATATTATCATTTAATGTTTTTTCAATTTCTTCAATCATGAATTCAATACCTTCAGTTAAAATTGTCTCAAATAATTGTGCCTTGTTTTTAAAATGATAATATAAAGTACCTTTAGCTACGCCAGAGTTTTTTGCAATAGTATCCATGCTACCTTTAAAATACCCCTTTTTTGAAAATTCTTGTATCCCGCTTTCAATAATTTTATCTCTACTCATTTTTCTCCTCCTTCTAAAAACTGACTCGTCAGTTTTTATCATAATGTAAAAAATCCCTAATGTCAAGACTTTTTTTGAAAATTATGTAAATTAAGTCTTTATAAGAGGGGCTTTTTAATGGATATAAATAGGGTGATGGAGCTTACTCTTTTTCGGCATAATAAAAATCCTCATCTTTTTGTTCTACAACCAGATAGTCACATTCAATGTATCTACCACTTGCTTTAAGTATCTTACAAATTTTTGAGTATAACTTAATTTTAGCAGGATGTTTTTGTTTTAATTTGTTAAAAGGAGTATAATATAACAAATGATAGAATAATATGAGGATGTCGTAATATATACTGTTATCCTAAAGGGGAATTTAACAAATCTGATGAAACTTTTGAAGAAATGGTTGAAACCTGTGTGCCATTCATGATAAAGGAAGGATATACAGAAGCTGGTGCAAGAGAATATCTAAATAAAAACCTAAATAATCTTAAAAGATGGGCATAAGGAGCGTAACGAATTAAGGGATTGATTTGAAAATCAATCCCTTTTTACGTACCATTTTATAGTATAGGAAAGTTCTATTTTGCTTGCAAGGAATAAAACTTTCCTACACATACATGAAAATGTGATGATAGCCATTTTTCTTGTAAAATTAATATAAATGTTGTGAGAGAAAAATGATATTAGGGGCGTAGTAATATATGAAAGGGGTGAATGGTTTGGAATATACACAAAGTGCACTTGTGGAAGGAATAAGGGGAAAAGACGTATTAGCGTATGAATATATGATTAGTAAACATACAAAAACAATTTATTGTCTAGCTTATAATATTTTATCTGGGTACCTTAATAAGGAAGATATTGAGGAATGTGTATCTGATGTTTTTTTAGATGCGTGGATTAAAATTAATGAGTTTGACGAAGAAAAAGGAAATTTTAGAACATGGCTTTTGATTTTGACAAAATATAAAGCACTTACGTATAAACGCAAAAAAAATTCAAATAATGTGGTAGATATTGAAGATTTTGAAATAAAAGATACCTATAATCTAGAGAAACAATTTTTCTTAAGACAAGATCAAGAAAAAGTTATAGAAACAATAAATACTTTTAACAAAATAGATAAAGAGATATTTTTTAGAAGGTACTTCTTTGGTGAGAAAATAAGTGACTTGGCAGATGCTTTCAGTCTATCCAGATCTGCTATAGACAATAGGTTGTTGAGAGGCAGAATAATTATAAAGGAGGAATTAAATTATGAATGAAGATAAATTAATAGAATTGCTCAGTAATTTTGATGATGATTTAGTTGAAAAAGAAGTTGATAAATTATTAGAAGGCGTTGAAATAGATATGGATTCTATAAATAAAAAAGCACATCAAAAGTTAAATAATAATAAAAAGGCTAAACATAAAAAAAGATTTCCATTTGTGGCTGTTGCTTGCGTGTGTTTGTTATGTATAACCACTGTATATGCTAAGGATATTTCACAAGCATTTAAGGTATTCTTTAATAAAACACCGATATATTCAACGATGGTTGATGGAGATGCCTATTATTTAAAAGAAAGCTATAATATAAACGATGATATTAAAATAGATACTGTAATGGTTTCAAAAGGAAGTTTGCAAATTGAAATAACTACAGATTTAAGTATGAATGAACTAGGAGATATAAATATTATACCAGAAAATAATACTAATATAGTTTATTTTACAGCTGCTTACAATCATAGAGGTAATAAATATCATTTTTTCTTTACGAATACAAAAGAAGTAAAAAAATATAATTTTATACCTTTTAAAGATTTTAAATTAATAATTGGGGGAAGTTCATATGATGTCTCATTAGAAAAAGCAAAAAGATTAGATGTAAATAATCCAATATATATGAGTGATTCTACATTAAATAATATTAAAGGTGTGAATTTGGGGGCTCAAATGCTTGAGGCAGGGGGGAAATTAAACATTCAATTAATAACCGCATTTGAAGATAAAGATTTGAAATTAATGAGCATTTTAGAACCAACTTATACAAGGACAACAATGACATCAGAAAATACAGACCAAGGTAGAGTAACGAGTAGCAGTAGTTGTGGAGGATGGGTGGATATTTATGTAGAGGATAAAGATAATCATAAATATAAACTAAAAATGCCAAAAGATCCACAAGTCTATCCTGTAACATTATTTGAAACAAGTGCACCAAAAGACGAAAAATTAGTATTAAAAGTACCTACAATAACTGTTTGTTATGAAAAAACAGTTGATTCATTTTCAATTAATATTCCTAATAAAGGGAAAGTGGATTTAAATAAGGAAATAGATTTTATTTATCAAAAGGGTGTTATTAAAAATATTAAAAGAATATCATCAACATCTGCTGAGCTAGAACTTGAATTAAATACTGGTGTAGATGAAAATATTAAGATAACAGCATTTGGTATGCATAGTCCTCAAATTAAAAAAACATCTATTATTTTTAGTGGTAATAAATGGATAGCTGATTTAGAATTTGATGAAAATATTGATTCTGCTAATTTTGAAATATCATATCCTGAGTTTGTAATGAAGGGGGATTGGGTCATTAATATGAATGGAAGCAACAAGATAGAGAAATAAAACAATATCTCTATCAAAAAAATCCATGGCATACGAACTAAGTTGGTATGCCATGGATTTTTAATGTAATTTATGCAACCTATCGTAAGACTAATTAACGTTAAAAAAACATATTAGTTCTTCAGAGGATAGCTCAGAGTCATAAATAAGTAATGATCTATCAGATATTTCTATATTAGTTTTTTGAATTTTTCCATTTTTAATAGAAAAAGTTAGTATATCTTTAGATATATTTTGTTTCATATTAAAATTATCCTTTATATGTAACCAATGAGTATCTTTTTTGGGATAATAATTAGAGATATAATTGAAAATTTCATCTCTATATTTAACGTAAATATAATAACAATCATTATTATAAAAATGAATCGAAATAAAGGGGATTTTTCATATTGATTCTTAAATATTTTAATTATTTTTAACATCCCAATCATTCCTTTAGTGTAAATATACAAATCATTATCTACGTGTAAAATTATTTTAATTTTATAATAATTATAGCATATCAGAATTATTTTAGGTTAATTAATTAGTCACAATATAGCCGAGAGTCTCCTACCCCCTTTTACATATTATAATAAAGAGGTGAACTATATATTCTTCTTCATAAAGTATCGCTTATGTTCTAAAGGACAATCATCTAATACTCCAAAAACCTCATACCCATGTTTAATGTAAAAATCTTTTGCTTGAAAATCAAAAGTATCTAGATGAATTAATTTCCCGCTATTAATGTCGTAGATTTTTTGTTTATCATATTATACAAGTACCAATTAATAAACTAAAATGATAGACTATTTTTCAGCAATTACTATTGTTGTATTTTCACTCCTCCATACCATTTGTACTTTTGTAAAACTTGATTTCAGTAACATGTTAATTTGGTTTTCAATCGTACAAGGCGTATCATAGTGATAGAATTCTCCATCGGGAATATTTTGCTCTTTACGAAGTCTTTCATTTTTAGCATAATAGAAATCCTCATCTTTTTGCTCTAGTACCATATAGTCACATTCAATGTATTTACCATTTGTTTTAAGTGATTTGTATATTTTTGTATATAACTTAATTTTATCTGAATGTGAAAAATGGTGCATAGTTTGGAAAGAAATAGCAACGTCATAATTATTGGTTCCAAACTCCCAATCAAAATAGCTATCGTTTATTAGCGTCAGATTTTTATCGGGATGTTTTTGTTTTAATTTATCAAGCATTGCTTTAGTTAAATCAATACCTGTAACTTTGATTGTTGGCTTTATTTTAAATATCTCATCTAACTCTAATCCTGTACCACAGCCCAAATCCAAAAGCGAAACTGCTGATTCCGGTATAAGTTCAGACATTTTTTTATATCCTGCCTTACATCCGTTAACTTCGTTTAGCATATGATCATCATATCCTTCTACACGAGCAGTAAAAAAAGTGTTCATTTGTTCAATTGCCATATAATATACCCCCTCTTAATAAATTGTATTAATTCTTTTAACATAACTATAGCATCGTTTTTTTATTATAGATACCTCAAGCTTATTTATATAAAGAACACGTGCCAAAAATCATTGCTTAATTATACATTCTAAAAATAGAATTCTGTGGGGTTAGACATTGTTATAATTTGTAAAAAGGAATATAATTAACAAATAATAGCTTAACATGAGGGTTATCAACAATACATTGTAAATGTGTGGATAAGTCACAATAAGAAACTGTATATGTAGGGGAAGATTATTAAGAAGATGCATTAAACAAAACCTTAGAATTAATTAAATAGAGGAAATACATTATAAATTATAATAATAATCTGTCACTACAAAGCATTCTATAACAGGATTTTAATTTATTATATTGGTACAATTAATATGAAAGGATGATAGTTTATGAATTGGATTGAGAATATGAATAATGCGCTAGAATATATTGAAGAAAATGTTGAGAATAATATTTCATCTGAGGAGATTGCTAAAGTAGCTTATTCATCTAAATTTCACTTTTTAAGGATGTTTAATATGTTAACAGGGATGACTTTAGGAGAATATATTAGGCAAAGAAAATTATCTCTTGCAGCTAAAGATATAATGTCTAGTAATATGAAGATAATAGATATTGCATATAAATATGGATATGAAACTCCAGAAGCATTTACAAAAGCCTTCAAAAAGCTAAACAACATTTCTCCATCAGAAGCAAGAAAAAAAGGAAAAAATCTCAAAGCAATTCCACCGTTATCTTTTCAAATAACAGTTAAGGGAGAGGAAAGAATGGATTATAAGATTATTAAAAAGGAAGAATTTAAGATTGTAGGGCTGGTAAAACGAGTATCGACTAAGAATAATGTGAATTTCAAGGTAATACCAAAGTTTTGGGATGAAATTTGTAAAAACGGAACATATAATAAAATATGTAAAAGTGAAGGGCAATTAGGGGTTTTGGGAGTTTGTTATGATAGTGATAAAGAACAAGAAGAGTTTAGTTATATGATAGCAGTTGAAGGAGAAGAGATACAAGGGTTAGATAATTGTAAAGTTATCACTATACCAGATTGTACTTGGGCTGTATTTGAAAGTGTTGGTCCAATGCCAAATGCAATCCAAAAGGTTTGGAATAGAATTTTTGCAGAATGGTTTCCAGCAACGAAATATGAACATGCAGATGCCCCTGAACTTGAAGTTTATTTACCAGGTGATCCAAATGCAGAAGATTATAAATGTGAGGTTTGGATACCTATAGTTGAAAAGACACAGATGTAAGTGAGGCTCACTTTATTAATTAAATCCATAACTTATCATTTAGTTGGTATGTTGTGGATTTTTCATTTGTTCCTATAATAACAATATTAGGATTACTATAATTTGAAAAAAAGCATATAATAAATTAAGTTGTGAAAATGTGGATAATGAAATTTTTACTACAAGATGTATGATAGCAACAATCAATAAGTGAATGCATAGATTATGTAATAGATAATTATTGGGAGGGAATGAAAATATGGTTACAGGAAATGTATTAGATTTAATTGGGAACACATCAATGATTAATCTTTATAAGATGACGGGACTTTCTATATTTGCAAAAATGGAATACTTAAATCCAGGTGGAAGTATAAAAGACCGAATTGCAAAATATATGATTGAGGAAGCAGAAAAACGAGGAGAATTAAAACCAGGGGCGACAATTATGGAGCCAACGTCTGGGAATACAGGTATAGGGCTTGCATTAGTGGGTGTGCAAAAAGGATATCGTGTTATTATTGTTATGCCTGAGAATATGAGTGAAGAACGTAAAAAAATTATTTTAGCTTTTGGGGCAGAATTAATTTTAACACCAGCAGAAAAAAGTATTGGTGGAGCTGTTGAAGAAGTAGAAAGACAGAAAAAGAAAAATCCTGATATTTTTGTACCTCAGCAATTTAAAAATGAGGATAATCCTAAAATTCATTACTTAACAACGGCAAAAGAAATCTGGAGTCAGATGGATGAAAACATAGATATTTTTGTATCGGGATTGGGAAGCGGAGGCACACTATGTGGAATTGGAAGATTATTAAAAGAAAAAAATCCTGAGTTAATTGTTGTAGCGGTTGAACCTAAAAATGTTTCTGCGCTACTCGGGCATGAACCGGGTTTTCATAAAATCCAAGGGATTGGTGATGGATTTATTCCAGAAGTTTTAGATACGACTATTATAGATGAAGTTGTTGAAGTAACGGATGAGGATGCTATTGATACTGCAAGAAAATTGGCTAGAAAACAAGGGGCTTTAGTTGGAACTTCGTCAGGGGCTAATGTATGGGCTGCGATTGAAATGGCTAAAAAATATGGAAAAGAAAAAAGAATAGTAACGCTTCTTCCTGATCGTGCTGAACGATATTTTAGTACATCTTTAATATAGCAAATATTACTACTATAATTTGCTAGATTTATTTAGATAAATGAAAACCATAACATACCATTTGGTTGGAGTGTTATGGTTTTTTCTATTGTTTTTAATATATAGAAAGAAATTTAAAAAACTGAAATCGAAAATAAACTAAAAACATTGATATATGATATAATATAATATCTGCTTTAGGAAAGGCAGATTGGGGAAGGGAAGCTGTAATGATTGGAACAAAGGGATTTGGTGTAAAGTCATATAAAGAACAGTATGTTATAGATACTTTAAAGAATTTATAGTTTAGGTTTTATTAAAAAACAGGTAAGACAAGTGTCGGTTGCAGTAAAATAGCAAGCAAATGAAGTTACTTTTGAACAAATAATGATGCAACTATAATTTATAAGTATAATACTACACACAGTAGAGAAATATAAGAGGAAAGTAACGATATAGCAGTTGAAAGGATGAGATATCAATGAAAGTAGAATATATAAATCCATTTATAGAGTCAAGTCAAAGTATAATAAATCAAACTACAGGATTAAGTCCGATACTTGGAAAGGTATATATTAAAAAGGCACCATATACAGGAAAGAATGTATTGGTTCTAATTGGTTTGATAGGGGATATAAAAGGTAGTGTAGTAATATCTCTTAAAAATGAGTTAGCATGTAAAATTGCATCTGCTATGATGATGGGAATGCCTGTGCCAGAATTAAATGAGCTAGCTAAAAGTGCAATATCAGAACTATGTAATATGATTTTGGGGAATACTGCGAGTATATTCTATAAAAATAATATAAATATAGATATTACGCCACCAACTGTCCTTACTGGTGAAAATATAAATCTTACTCCAAGTGAATCAACAGTAGTATGTGTACCACTTCACCTTAATGATGATACTATTGAAATAGATATAAGTTATAAAGAAAATTAAAAAGATAATTGAGAATAATATAAATCAAAAGCATTCTTAAGTAATCAATTAGGATTTTAACAAATTTACTTGTTTATTTATTCTATCAATAAATTTGAGTCTAAAATCTTCAGGACCGAGTACTTTGATTATGGGACCAAATGATAAAAGTAGGATCAAAATCAGAGAGATAGTGAAAGGTTGTTAATATGTAAAATAGAATATAAATGATTACTTTGATGTTGACTAAGCTCAGCATCTTTTTCTGTTGAGTTCTTTACACCTTGGCTTAAAGAAGTTAAGTTATCTGAGTTATGGGTGGAGCTTTTAAGAAAGCCTACAAGAGAAAAATGTAATAAACTAAAAAAAGTGGTATCTGAATTTAAATTTACAATACGTGCGAAAAGCCCACTTCAGCACGGTGCAATTATTGCAAGAGAATACGGTATTCCTTGTGTCAGTGGAGTCGCTAATGCACAGAACATTATAAAAGACGGAGATTTACTAGAAGTAGATGGTTCTAGTGGGATTGGAAAGATTATAAATTAAATCGACGTTTAAGTAAATATTTTAGGGCTAAGTACGGTTGTACTTAGCCATTTTCACGTGAGTTTACGATTTAGGCACGTTAAAAAAATAAATAAGTCATTTAACTCGATCTTTTGTCCATTTACTTCGACGACAAAACTAGCTGTAACCCGCTAATCGCTAGTATTTGTCGTCTTGCAAATAAACAAAATTTCTTCGCTAAATTGACTTGTTATTTATTTTAACGTGCCTTAACTAAATAGACTTCTGCCTAGTAGTGATGAATATAAATAATGCAAACCAAAGAAGGTGCACTACTGTTCCAATTAAGATATTACCTACCGAAGCATGCAAGGCAATCTTTGTAATCCAAAAGGTTGGAATAAAGTAAGATATATTCGTAAGCCAAGTCTCGTTAATTAAATCAGTCAAAGCAAAAAGTAATATTAGGTTTAATCCTTTGGCATAGGTTAGGCCTTTTACTTTGTCTGTTGCAACGGTTGCAAAAATCAAAGCAAAAGTTGCGGCGAAAATACTATGTAGCAATGATAAATAGAGTAGCACAGGAGTGCTAATTATATATATTCCAAGCAAGGCATAAGTATAAAAAGTATATATAATAGTACCTATCACAACAAAGAATAAACGCATAGTTAAATAACCTGAGCGACCAAGTGGTGTAATACTTAATAGTTGTGCGATCTTTCCATCTTTATCATCAAGAAGCATAAAGCCCATAACAATACCTAACATACCAGGCGTTAATAAAAGAGCCATGACAAGGACATAAATTTCGTAAGGTGCCATATCAAACTCTACCCACCGATTAATGATTGGAATCAGATAGGTTAATATAAGTCTAAATATAGGAGCAATCATTAATGGAACTGCAAAAAGAAGTGCCATCATTGGTTCTCGAAACAATTGTTTAAGGTCGTTTTTAATATAAATTGCTTTTAACATAAGAACCTCCTATCCACTAATAATCATCTTATTGGTAAAGATTTGTTTTGTTTTAATAAATAATAATGTATTAATCATAAACATCCAAATAATACAATATAAGCCTTCTACAAAGTCTAATCCATTGTATGCTCCATAAACTATTTTTAAGCCACTAATGCTAGGAATTAAGTTGAATAAATAGTTTAACCAAGTTAAATTGGCTATGAGTGATGCATAGTAAAAAACACATGGAATTAATAGTAATAACATCCATGGAATCATTTTCATGAAAAAGGTATTTACTGTTTTGGAACCTGTCGCAATAATGAAACCACACAATGTGAAAAAAGTAGATGTAACAATAATGCCAAGTATCAGCAATGGGAAATTTACATACCCATCATACGCAATAAGTGGTAATGCAATACTAACCGTTAGTGATAAAACAGTTAATGAAGCTAATTTACTCAGCATATATTCATTAATCTTAAGGGGTGATACATAGAG
>Ga0209013_10002914_pt1 | contig 15382 bp, 12 predicted proteins | sample Cruoilmetagenom2_FD_187291 | JGI IMG/M metagenome (GOLD analysis project Ga0209013, IMG submission 187291) | Oil polluted marine microbial communities from Coal Oil Point, Santa Barbara, California, USA - Sample 2 (SPAdes) (version 2) | ecosystem: Environmental > Aquatic > Marine > Oil seeps ... | reverse complement strand
GCATGCCTTACATGGTGAGGACGCCGAAGATGATATTTCGGCTTTCATGTCCCCCTCTACTTGGATGAATGCTTCTTCCTTTTTTAGAGACACTCCTAAACAGAGTCCTATTCTTCTCTAGTATCTTATGTAGAGAAGGTTAACTTTATTAAAAATAAGCAAGAATTATACTGTAGAAAAGAGGATGGCGCCTGAAATTGTATCTTCAGGCGTTGGTCATTAGATAGAAAATGGACTCCTCTTTTATTCCCCAAAGCATTTGTCTTTTTCCCTTGAATGTTTTATGTGAGCGACGGACAAACAATCGTAATAGGATGACCGAAAAGATCGGGGAGCTACGTGACGCAGTCACGTAGCTCCCCGATCTCTTTCTCGTTTATCCCATTACAATAAGTTTTGTTCAAAGCGAACTAGTGACGTCCATGTAGAATAAGGACTTCTTCCTCTTTTCTTAAATTTAAAACTTGGAAACAACTTAATTGGCAGAAGATATATTGAACCACGCATGATTTAAGTCACGAGTAGCCTAGACGAGTTCATAAAAGAAAATCAAAGTCATAGAATAAGAGAAGACATCAACACGGAAGGGGGAATCTGATGTTCTATCCAAATAATCACGAATTAATGCATCCTATAAACCGCGTCATAACAGTGAGTGGGAGTGGAAAGGTTGCAATTCAACCGAATTATGTTCTCTCTCAAATAGAAGTTAGTACGCAAGGGGAAGATGTGAGTGGCGCTCAACAAAAAAACGCTACGATTATGAATCGTGTCATACAGTCTATTTTAGCTTTAAATATTCCGAGAGAAGATATACAAACTGCTGCTTATAATATATTTCCTAACTATGACTTTATTGAAGGGAAACAAGTCTTCAGAGGGTATGAGGTTACCAATGCAATTACTGTAAAAGTAAAGGATATCGATCAAATTGGGAATGTCATCGATACAGCGGTACAAAATGGGGCGAATCGAATTTCGGGAATACAGTTTGGGATAGAAAACTCTGACATTTTTTATCAAGAGGCTCTGCGTTTAGCTCTTCAAGATGCACAAACGAAGGCTAAAACAATAGCGGAGTCGATGAAACTAACTTTACATCCACAACCAATCGAGATTGTTGAAGAAAGTGTTGGTGGACCTGTCCCATTTAAATCTGTCGCCATGGCTGAGCAGTCATTAGCTACCCCAATTGAAAGAGGGAAGATCACAATTAGTGCAGCTGTTAGGGTTAAATTTCAATACTGATTAATAGTGCAATTTTATGTGAAATACATTTTATAAGAAAAAATATTAATGACGAAAGACAAGTAAAAGAAGGAACTTTTGTTGGAAGTATACTAACTTATCTATCTACTTTCATGACGATTCGTCATGAAAGTAGATTTTTTTAAGTAGAGAGAAAAATGAAGTTTTATTAAACGTCAATCACTAAAAGTATAAAGGCCTATTAAATGAATAAATTGATGGGAAAAAACAAAACTAAAGGCTTATAAAATCTAGTAGCAAAATATTGCAATTTTCGACAATTTAATAGTTCTTAAGGTTCACCAGTTACGTTGACAAAGATGAGCGAGCTAAAGTAATATTCAAACAAAGCCAACAAGTAAAACGCTTACAAGGGGAGGGTTACTAGTGGAATCTATTTTAGAAATAGAAAAAATGTCTTTACAATTTGGTGGAGTAAAAGCATTAGATGACGTCAGCTTTCATATTGTCAAAGGGGAAATATTCTCGCTTATCGGTCCCAATGGGGCAGGAAAGACAAGTATGCTCAATTGTATTAGTGGTTTATACCAGCCAACTACTGGGTCGATACGTTACAAAGGGAAAGAAATTGTCAATATGAAGCCTTATAATCGGACAAAACTAGGAATTGCACGTGCATTTCAAAATATAGCGTTGTTTGCACATATGTCTGTACTTGATAACCTAAAGTTGGGTAGGCATACATTAATGCGTTCAGGTCCATTAAGTGGAGGATTGTATGTTGGAAAAGCCTCCAAGGAAGAAATAAAACATCGAAAAAAAGTAGAAGAGGTAATTGAGTTTTTAGAACTGCAAGATATACGGCACACACCTGTTGGAACATTACCTTACGGATTACAAAAAAGAGTGGAAGTCGGAAGGGCTTTAGCGCTTGGACCGGAGCTTATATTATTAGATGAACCAATGGCAGGAATGAATAATTCAGAAAAAGATTTAATGGCCCGTTTCATATTGGATATGCATGAAGTAATGGATACAACGGTAGTATTAATCGAACATGATTTGGGTATTGTTATGAATTTGTCCGATCATATTGCCGTTTTAGATTTTGGAAAATGCATCGGGTTTGGTACACCAGATGATATACAAAAAAATCCGGATGTTATCAAAGCTTATATTGGTGAAGAAACCGTTATATAGACAGGGGGAAAATTGATGGGGTCAGAAAAAACATTACCTAATCTTTTAGCGGAACGAGCGGCGAAGGTAGGACACGAAGTTGCATTAAGACAAAAATACCTTGGAATATGGAATGAAATTACTTGGGATGACTATTTTAGTAAAGTGGAACAATTGTCTATTTATTTGTCAGAAAATTTAGAATTCTTACCGGATGAAAAGCTAGCAATTATAGGGGAAAATCGACCGCAATGGCTTTATGCGCAAATGGCAGCTCAGAGTTTAGGTGGCGTTTCAGTTGGTATTTATCAAGAATCACTGCCGGAACAGATTGTTTATTATTTAAATGATTGCAAAGCGCGCATTGTAGTCGTTGAAGATCAAGAACAAGTAGATAAACTACTAGAAATAGAAAAACAGATCCCCCTTGTCGAATATATCATTTTTTACAATAAACAAGGAATGCGTCATTATAATCATCCAAAGTTACTTGAATTTGATGAAGTATTAGCTACTGGAGCTTCCTTATTAAAAGATAGATCTGGATTTTTACTCTACAATACCAAGCATTTATTTGGAGACGATCACGCGGTTATTGCATATAGTGCTGCGACTACAGGAAATCCAAAAGGTGTGGTACTCACACATTCCAATTTAATAGAGGCGGCTAAAAACCTTCTCCAGGTCGATAAAATGGAAGAGAAAGATGATTACTTTTCATTTTTGCCGCTATCTTGGGTTCATGAACAAGTGGTAAGTATCGTTATTCCATTAACAACTGGAATCGTCATCAACTTTCCTGAAAAGCCGCATACCGTTATTGGTGATTTGCGAGAAATTGGACCACAAACACTTTTAGCACCACCAAGGGTTTACCAAACGCTCATGTCGAATTTCACTATTCGTATGGAGGGGGCGAGTTGGTTCAAGAAAAGGGTCTTTCAAACTTTTAAGAAGTATGGAGAAAAAGTGGCGCGAGCAAAGCTTGATAAACAACAAATTTCGTCTTGGGACAAGTTCATGTATCAAATCGGAGATATATTTGTATTCAGTGCTATTCGTGACCATTTTGGTTTTTCAAGAACAAAAAGAGCGTATGTTGCTGGAGCGGCACTTCAGTCAGAAGCCTTTTATTTCTTTCATAGTATTGGGGTAAATCTGAAGCAGACATATGGAGGAACAGAGCTTTCAGGAATCGCATTTGTGCAAAGTGATGAAGAAATTAAAGTCAACAGTTCCGGGGTTCCTCTTCCAAATACAGAAGTGAGAATTGGGGAAAATGGTGCTGTTTACGTGAAAAACAAAGCGATTTTCGCACAATATTTAAATGAAAAAGATCAAAAATTAATGGATGATGGTTGGATTACATTAGGTGATTGTGGCCGGATAGGTGAAGACGGGCATCTATATATACTTGATCGATTAGAAGATATCATTACTAACCGAAACGACAAACATATTTATCCGAGAATAGTAGAAAATAAATTAAAAGCAAGTCCGTATATCCAGGAGGCTGTGTGTTTTGGGAAAGATAAAGCATACGTTACGGCTATTTTAAATATTGATTTAAACAGTGTAGGCCGTTGGGCAGATAAACAACGAATTGTTTATACGGAATACTCGGATTTAGCAAGAAATCCTCAAGTAATCAAATTTATTGAACAGCAAGTTACAGGGCTAATGAATCAGGTACCGCCATATGCGAGAGTAAAGAAATTTTCTATACTACACAAACAGTTTACTGCGGATGATGGCGAACTAACACGTACTTTAAAAGTGAGAAGGAAATTCATAGAAGATAAATATCAGATGCTTATTAATGGTATGTATTCTGATACAGAAGAAGTAACGATAGCTGGTTTAGAAATAGAGTCTGTTGAAGGGGTTAGTTTACAAGTCATCCATTTGAAAACAGAGCAGGAGGTTGCATAAATCATGATATTTTTTCTTCAGATGCTTGTCACAGGAATAGTAGTTGGGAGTATTTATGGACTTGTTGCATTAGGTTTTGTCTTAATCTATAGGGCGAGTGGTGCGCTGAATTTGGCGAACGGAGAATTCGTTATTATTGGGCCATATATTTGCTTGATCTTAATGACAGCTTATAAAATACCTTTTATCTTTGCATTATTTATTACGCTTATTTTTAGCGCAGTTCTCGGTCTGACTGTCGAGAGACTTGTTATTAGACCTCTACAAAATGCACCAGTCGTATCCGTCATCATGGCTACGATAGGTTTGTCGAGTTTACTTGGTGGTGCGGTTCATATGATTTGGGGGCACCAAACAAGAACATTTCCACAAGTTTTTCCACCAACGCCCATTAATTTTTCGGGAATTATTATAACTCCTGTATATCTTTGGTCATTCGTTGTGGTGATAGTGATTCTTATTTTGTTTTCCATTTTCTTCAAATTTTCAAAAATGGGGATTGCTATGCGAGCGGTTGCTGATGATCGACATGCAGCATTGTCCATGGGAATCAGTGTGAAATATGTCTATGCAGCAACTTGGACAATTGCTTCAGTAGTTGCTGCTGTAGGTGGAGTTCTCCTAGGGAATATTAATGGGCTAAGCCCTACAATGGCTGCTATAGGTCTAACTGTTTTACCAGTTGTTATTCTTGGAGGACTTGATAGTGTTCTTGGAGCAATTGTAGGAGGGTTTATCATTGGTATTTTACAAAACCTTGCAGGAGGTTACTTGGACCCACTTATAGGTGGAGGACTAAAAGATGTTGTTCCATTTATTGTCGTCTTGCTCATATTGATGTTAAAGCCATATGGGTTGTTTGGTAGTCGAACAATTGAAAGGGTGTGATAAAGTGCGAAACCTATTCGTGAGGGAAACCGGAAACTATAAAACTTCTTATAGTAATGATATGAAAATGTTTGGAACTACTGGAGCTAAAATAAAGGCACTCCTCATTGTTATTGTCGTTCTTTCATTGCCACTTTATGTAACTAATTATTGGATAGGGTTGTTAACGTTATGTGCAATTTCAGCTGTGGGAGCAATAGGGCTTAATATATTGACTGGTCTCACGGGTCAAATATCGATTGGTGTAGGTGCTTTTTTAGGTGTTGGTGGATACACTTCAGCAATATTAACATCCACGTATGGGTTAAGTTTTTGGATTTCGTTACCAATAGCTGGAATTGTGACTGCGCTTATAGGAGGGTTATTTGGAATCCCGGCTTTACGTTTAAAAGGATTATACTTAGCGATTGCAACCTTAGCTGCTCAAGTCATTATTCTTTTTGTTATAAGCAGATGGGACAGTCTGACAGGTGGGACAGCAGGCATGGTCTTGAGCCGTCCTACTATCGGAGAGTATACTTTATCGAGTAACACCGGTTATTACTATCTATGTACAATTATTCTGTTGTTAACTGTCATGTATGCAACTAATTTAATCAGAACACGAACTGGACGAGCTTTCTTAGCGGTCCGCGATCGAGATATTGCGGCGCAAATTATGGGGATTAATTTATTTAAATATAAAGTGATGGCATTTGCGATTAGTTCGTTTTTTGTGGGCATTGCTGGTGCATTGCTAGCTCATTACACAATGATTGTAAGTCCAGAATTGTATAGCTTTCACGTATCTATTGAATATTTAGCAATGATCTTAATCGGAGGATTGGGTAGCGTATTCGGGTCTATTCTAGGAGCAGCTTTTATCACACTATTGCCTGTTAGTCTAGGTTCACTTATTGATGTGATGGCGGGTTTCATGCCTGAATTGTACCAATTGTTTTCTGCTTTCAAGGATTTTGTTTTTGGAGCAGTTATCATCTTGTTTTTAATATTTGAACCAGGGGGACTGGCTCATATCTGGCTCAATATTAAGAAGTACTTCAAGTTATGGCCGTTTTCTTATTAACCAACGTGGTTGTACAAGTTTACATTTGCATTGAAAAATAGAGGGGGAAAAATTTTGAAAATCAATAAAAGTAAATTATTAGGTATGTTGCTTGGTGGTATGTCTGTATTCATGCTTGGTGCGTGTGCAGAAGAGAATGTAGCTGAAGTTAATGGTGAAGTGGTAGAGGGTGTACGAACAGTTGTAGTCGGAGGGCTTTATGATATTACCGGTGCTACTGGTGATGTTGGAACGCCTTACACGGAAGGTGAGCAAGCATATTTCAAATATCTAACGAGTAAAGGTGGAGTGGAAGGGTTAAATATAGAGCTTACAGGAAAAGATTATGCCTATGAAATTCCAGAAGCACAGAAAATTTATCAGGAACTTCGAGATAAAGAAAAAGTTTCAGCTGTACTTGGTTGGGGGACTGGTGATACGGAAGCATTGCGTCAACAAGTAGCGAACGATAAACTTCCATACTTCTCAGCTTCTTATTCGGAGAACTTAAAAAATCTTGATGAAAGTCCATATAACTTTTTAGTAGCGGCATCTTACTCTGATCAAGGTCGTTCCGTATTAAAATGGATTCAAGATAATCATGAAGGAGATAATCCAACAGTAGCGTTATTGTATAATGACACAGCTTTCGGACGTTCACCTATTGAAGATATCAAAGCATATGCCGCTGAATTAGGGATAGAAGTGGTGGATGAGCAGGTTATTGATGTTCAAGCTACAGAAGCACAATCTCAATTATTAAATATGAAAAAGAAAAATCCTGACTATGCAATTATTCAAGAAACATGGGGAGCAACAGCAACGATTTTAAGAGATTCGAAAACACTTGGTATTGAAACACAATTTATCGGGTTGAACTGGGCATCTGGTGAAGGTGTCATTTCGATTGTGGGTGATGAGATTGCAGAAGGATATATCGGAATCCTTTCACACGCAATGCCTTATGAAGACTTACCAGGTATGGTAGAAGTAATGGAATATTTAGATTCAGAAGGTAAGTCAATTAATGATATTGACCAAAAGTTCATTCAAGGATGGACGACTGCGAAAATACTTGTCGCTGGAATTGAAGAAGCAGGTAAGCAACATCCAGAAGGTGATTTAACTGGAGAAGAAATACGTATTGGACTTGAGACATTAAAAGATTTAGACCTTGGTGGATTAGGTGCTCCAGTTAGTTTTAGTGCAGAAAACCATACAGGTACTGAACAGACACGTCTTGGTATTGTAAAAGACGGGAAATGGGAGCCGTTAACTGAATACTTTAGCCATAAAGATTAATCAAAATTAGAAACTTATGCATCGAAAGGAGCTTATAGAGTGCTTCTTTCGTTTGTTCAAAAATAAGAAAGCATAAAACTTTAACTTGGTATTTGTCTAGCTACAGCGCCTGTGCTCCTGCGCAAAGCTCGTCGCAGAAAAACGTTGCCCCTCGGGGTCAAATGGGTAATCGACTTTGGTGGCTGAGGAGCTGCCTCCTGGGCCTGCACGATGCAGGTCATGTCTGTTATGTCACAGGATGTGACGTTAATAACAGACCTACCTCATCCCCATTTGCTGCCTTACGCAGAGATAGGCGCTTCCGCTTTTCTTATTTATAGTAGAAGGGAGAAAAATATGCTCCATATTAATAATATTGAAGTAGTTTATTCGAAGATTATTCTTGCTTTGAAAGGGGTGTCACTTCATGTGCCAGAGGGGAAAATTGTTGCGCTACTTGGCAGTAATGGAGCAGGAAAGTCCACAACTTTAAAAGCAATTTCAGGATTACTTTCTGGTGAAGAAGGCCAAATCACCGATGGAACAATTCAATTTCAAGGGAAAACAATAAATGAATTTACTACTGATGTTATTGTTCGAAATGGAATATTTCTTTGTATGGAAGGTAGACGCATATTTAGAGATTTAACGGTCGAAGAAAATTTAATGGCAGGGGCCTATACGCGCAAGGATCGTAGAAATCTCAAAGAAGATATGGAGAAAATATATGTTTATTTTCCAAAACTGAAAGCACTTCAAGGTCGAAAAGCAGGATTTCTGTCAGGTGGAGAGCAACAAATGCTTGCGATTGGCCGTGGGATTATGGCGAAACCGAAGCTATTGTTACTCGATGAGCCATCTCTTGGAATTGCGCCGTTACTCGTAAAAGAGATTTTTCAAATTATTAAACAAATAAATAAAGAAGAAGGCACTTCCATATTAGTAGTAGAACAAAATACAAATGTCGCGCTATCTATCGCTGACTATGGCTATATTATGGAAAATGGTAGAGTTGTCATGCAAGGTAAAGCAGATTATCTATTATCAAATGAAGAAGTTCGAGAACATTATTTGGGTATCGGAAAAGAAGGCGAAAAGAATTACAAAGAAAGTAAAGAATATAGACGTCGCCAAAGGGTGGTGTGGTAATCAAAAAGATTCAAAAGCTGTCAGTAGCCTAACTATTATTCTCCATAACTCTCTGTTATATTTATTTAGGAAATATAACAGAGAGTACGGAGGAACACAATGAGAATTAAAACAAGACTTATTCTTGTAACAACTATTTTATTATTATCAATCATCGCAGTTGGCGGATTTTCGGTATGGTCACTGTCTGATATAGTAACGAAGAATAATACGTTAAATAAACTAATGGAAATGCAAACAATTTCTAAACAGATTCAATATCGACTAGCTGGACTTTCGAATGATGAAAGAGCATTACTATTAACGGGTGATCAAACATATGCCGAACAAATGGAAGAAAAGTCAGCAGACATTAACAGTCAATTAGATAAGTTAAATGAGTTATCGAGCACTTCTTCCGAAAAACAAGTGGTAGAAGAGATTAAAGGGGATTATGAAGAATTTTGGGTTCAAAGCCAGTTAGTTATACAAAATAGTGTAATTAACCCAACAAAGTCGGAAGAAATTCATTTTGGTGAAGAACGTAGAATTCGCAAGGAAGTACTGGACCCGTCGTTTGAAAGTTTTATTGAGGAACTAGATAAAAAGACGATAGAAGCAAGTACAAATATGGAATCACAATCTAAAGTCAGCCAGATAATTTTAAGTAGTATCTCTGCAGGGGCAACTGTTATTGGTCTTATTTTAGTTTTAATTCTACTCCGAGCGATTCTGGTACCTTTACGTCAGTTAAAAGAGCAGATGAATGAAATTGCTAGTGGCGACGGTGATTTAACTAAGAATATTGTTGTGAAAAATAAGGATGAGTTAGGCGAAGTTGCACTATCATTTAATCATTTCCTTACTTCATTAAGAGAAATGATTACTCAAATTAGCATTTCATCTGACCAAACAGCAGCATCTTCGGAAGAATTTTCTGCTAGTGCAGAGGAATCGAAGCTCACATCCCATCAAATAGCAGAAAATGTACAAAATGTTTCTGCTAGTATGAGTGATCAATCCACTATATTAAATGAAAGTTCTATTGCGATAGAACAATCTTTGCAAAGGTTACAAAGTATGACTTTACATACTGCAGAAGTTTCGGAGGAAACTAGTGAAGTGAGCATACAAGCTGATAATGGAGAGAAATCAGTAGAGGAAATCGTTTCTTCTATGGAAGTAATTCATCAATCAGTTGGTGAGACAGATAGAAATGTCAATTCACTTGCAGAAGATGCTGTGAAAATTGGAGAAATCACAAAAATTATTAATGATATCGCAGATCAAACTAATTTACTTGCATTAAATGCAGCAATTGAAGCTGCTAGAGCAGGAGAACATGGTAAAGGCTTTGCAGTTGTTGCCGAAGAGGTTCGTAAACTAGCTGAACAATCTAGTAGGTCAGCTAATGAAATTCGAACATTAATTACGCATATTCAAGGAACAACTAACGAAACAGTTCAAACAATTGAAACTGTTAAAATAAATGTCGATAATGGAATCCAATTAACGACTGCTACATCTGTGCAATTTAAAGAAATCATCCAGTCGATATCACATGTATCTGGAAAAGTACAAGAAATCGCTGCATCAACCGAACAACTAACAGATGATTTCACACAGGTTACACAAAAGTATGAAATAATCTCTTCGTTGTTTAAGGGAACTGCAGAAAATACGCATGAGATAGCAGCTGCAACAGAAGAGCAATTAGCTTCTATGGAAGAAATTCAAACTGCTACGGAATCATTAACGTCAATTTCTGATGGACTTAATGAGATGGTACATCGTTTTAAAGTATAGATTTATGTAAAGAAAGACTTCCTAACATTGAAAAATGGATGGGAAGTTTTTTTATACAACCGTTTGTATAAAGATAATTAATCGCTTATCTTGTATAATAGAATCACCAAGAGTAAACGGAGGAATATAATTATGAAAGTTTTACCAAATTGCCCTAAATGCAATTCAGAATACACGTACGAAGATGGAAATCTATTCGTCTGTCCAGAATGTGCTAATGAATGGACGTTAGATACAGAAAATGAAAAGACAGAAGAACAACAAGTTGTCAAAGATTCAAATGGAACTGTTTTAAATGACGGCGATTCTGTATCTATTATTAAAGATCTTAAAGTAAAAGGAAGTTCTTCTACATTAAAGATTGGTACTAAAGTAAAGAGTATTCGATTAGTCGATGGAGATCACAACATTGATTGTAAAATTGATGGTTTTGGCGCGATGAAATTAAAATCGGAGTTTGTTAAAAAGATATAAGTTTTAAAAAGAATTGGAATCTCTGCGACTTTGAACACAGTAGGTGCGATTTTTTTCTAGATCACTTTGGACAGGTTTTTTAGCTTACATAATTACTAGAAGGAAAAACAATGGCTGAGAAAGCGACTGCGTCACTTTCTCAGTCATTCCTCTTTTTAGTAATTGTGTAACTTACGACCGTCTGCCGCTCTCCAAAAATAATCGGAATCAATGTGTGAAAGCTTTGGTTAAGAAGAGAGGAGAAGCATGCTTACCTAAAGAGGACGCCGAAGATGGCATTTCGCCTGTCATGTCAGGCCTTACTTGGATGAATGCTTCTCCATTTTTTTGAACCACTTCTAAACAGAATCTTATTTTCTTCTAGTATCTAATGTAGGAAAGGATCTCTTCTTTAAAATAAGTAAGTATTATTTTATAGAAAAGGCGATGGAGCCTGAAATACCATCTTCAGGCGTTTGTTATAAAGTAGAAAAGGATCTTCTCTCCTATTTCCAAAAGCATTTGCCCTTTTTCCTTCCATGTTTTAAGTGAGCGACGGACAAACAACTGTAATAGGATGACCGAAAACAGTAGGGGAGCTACGTGACGCAGTCAAGTAGCTCCTCATTCTTTTTCTCGTTTATTCTATTACCATAAGTTTTGTCCAAAGCGAACCAGTAACGTTCATGTGAGAAAGGGTGCTTTAGTGGTTTTCTTAATTGATAAGTCGATTTTGAGGCTTTCTTTGCCTTACTCATTGCTGATTGCGAAATTTAGCACTATCATAAATACATATTGTTTTTCCAGAAAGGGATTATTCCATGACTTATTTATCCATGATTTTCTTACAAATTGTCGCTCCCATTTTGGTGCTTTTGTTTGTAGGAGCTATTTTACAGAAGAAGTTTTCGTTCAATTTGAAAGCTTTATCTCAACTGATTACATATTGTTTTATGCCGGCGGCTGTATTTGTGAATTTATATGAAACGCAGGTGGATTTAGAGGTTTTAGGTCAAGTAACGATGTTTATTGTTCTGTTTATAGGAAGTCAGATAATCTTGAGTCATTTTATAGCGAAAATGCTTAGATTGGAGAGGCAGGAAGCGGCGGTTTTCAAAAATAGTGTAGTCTTAATCAACTCTGGTAACTACGGAATTCCAGTTGCGCAGATGATGTTCGCAACACAACCGATTGGTGTAGCGATTCAAGTGATACTTGTCATCTTCCAAAATATGACGACATATACATATGGTTTATATAATTTAATCTCTTCAACTAAGTCTGGGCTATCAATTTTAAAGGATTTCTTGAAGATGCCAATTATTTATGCGCTTATTGCTGGAGTTCTTTTGAATGTATTGAATGTTGAAATTCCGCAGGTGTTCCGTATACCACTCGATCATATAACTGAAGGGTTTATAGCGGTAGCTTTAATTACTTTAGGTGCGCAACTTTCGCAAATTGAAGTACGCACATTGGTCAATAAAACAATTGTATTTAGTTGTATTACTCGTCTTGTCGTGGGACCAGCAGTTGCGTTACTTATTATTTTTGTGCTCGGACTAGATGGAGTGGTCGCCCAGTCGTTATTTATCGCAAGTTCGTTTCCGACGTCTCGAAATAGTTCAAGCTTGGCTTTAGAGTATGATGTGGAATCTAATACTGCCGCACAAACAGTTTTATTTTCAACAATTGTTAGTTGTTTAACGGTGACGATAGTTATTTATATTTCCATGCTACTTTTTACATAGTGAAAAAACCCCTCCGTGAGTATAACTCGAGGAGGGGTTCTTAAGGTGATTATTTCTTTTGAACAGTAATTGTCCAAGCTGCATCGCTTAGTTGTTCATAATTTGTAATGTTATGTCCTGCTTCTGCAGCCCAACGTGGAATTGATTCAGTAGCTTGTGTACAGTCAAATTCAATTACCAGTTCATCACCTGAATTAAGTTCAGTGATTGCTTCTTTTGCTTCTACTAAAGGAAATGGACAAACCATTCCCATTACTTCTAATGTTTTTTTCATCAATATCTATCTCCTTTGTTATGCTGTAGTTGGGCTTGTTTTCGTGCTTGTTACTGTATTTTTCTTTTTTTGACGTCCTCTGATGAAAACAAAGTAAACAGCTGTCCATGTACCAAGAATCATAAAGACTAGACCAATCCAACCTTGCCAAGTCATCATTGCAGTCATTACTAAACCGTTCCCAATAGAACATCCACCAGCTAAACTAGCACCAAATCCCATTAAGTTACCACCAGCAAAACTGTTTAATCCAGTTTTTACATCTGGCATTCTGAAACGAAATTCATGACTTGCTTTTGCTGCGATAAATGATCCTACTAGAATACCAAGAACTAAGAATACGCCCCAGTTAAGAAGGCTTGAGTCTCCTGTTGTTAAATATTGAAGAATATTTGCTGAAGGAGTTGTAATTCCTAATCCGAACACGCGGCCAGTTGCTGCACTTAAAGGCCATGCAATCATCGCAATAAGACCAACTAATAGAGCTGTTACAAATGGATGCCAACGTTTTTCAAATAAAATATGTGCTAATCCTGTTCGTTTCGCTTTCAATGTAGGGATAAAAACTTTTGGTTTTGTAACTTCCTTATATACTATAAAACCAACTATTGCTACTAATATAGCGATTAGAATCCAAACATTAATCCCAAGTGTATCTGCCATTGAATTTGTTTGCAACTGAGGTTGTTGAAATTTCGCATTAATTGGAGCAAATACTCCACTTTTCATCATTGTGCTCATTAATATATAACCGGCCAAAGCAATCCAACTACCGATTAAACCTTCACCTGCACGATACCAAGTTCCAGTCGCACAACCACCAGCAAATACAATACCAATACCAAATATAAATGAGCCAATAATAATTGCAAATAATGGTAATGTTCCTGCACTATATTCAATAATGCCAAGTTCTATTAATGTATATACACCAACACTTTGTACTGCTATAGCTACTAATAATGCGTAAAACATACGATTATCTTTACTTAAATACATATCTCGAAAACCGCCTGTTAAACAGAATCTTCCTCGTTGCATTACAAATCCGAGTAGAGCACCGCATAACAATCCAGTAATAATCATCTGAGTCAATTTAATTCCCACCTTATTAATTCATATTAAACTTGTAGGGATAGTATACATCATTTTTTTATACAATTCAAGTGATATTTACAAGTCCATATATTTTATTATGTTTCACGAAAAGATGGAGCCGTATATAATATAGAAAACATTAATATTCAGTAATCGGATACATTTCAATGGTTAAGAGGCGAAATTAGATGGAATACATTAAAAAAGGAACGAAGGATTTTCGTAAAACAAATTGGGCTTTGTTTGCAGCTGGGTTTATCACCTTTGCTAATTTATATATTACACAGCCAATTCTTCCTGAATTTTCGAAGGAATTCAATGTGTCACCGGCTGTTGCAAGTTTATCACTTTCATTAACTACATTTGCATTGGCAATTAGTTTAGTTATTTTTGGTTCACTGTCAGAAGCGTGGGGAAGAAAACGGTTGATGACGATTTCGATCTTTGCAGCGTCAATTTTAACGATTGCAATTGCTTTTTCTCCTACATTTGAAGTATTGCTTGCTTTGCGCATTGTACAAGGTGTAGTGTTTGCTGGACTTCCTGCAATTGCAATGGCTTATTTAGGAGAAGAAATGGAGCCGACCAGTTTAGGTGTTGCGATGGGCCTCTATATTAGTGGAAATTCAGTTGGAGGTTTAGCTGGTCGAATTATTATGGGGTCGATGACGGATTATTTTAGTTGGCAAGTTGGGATGATTTCACTTGGGCTCTTAAGTCTTGTTATTAGTATTTATTTTGTTGTTTCCTTGCCTGATTCAAAACATTTTGAACCACGTAAATTGCAACTTAGAACCTTAACAAGTTCCCTTGTTTCTCATTTAAAAGACTCCAGTATGCTTGCTCTTTACGGAATTGGTTTCACTTTAATGGCAAGCTTTGTTACATTGTATAATTACATTAGTTATAAATTGCTTGATCCACCGTATTCATTGAGTGCAACGATTGTCGGTTGGATTTTCATCGTCTTTTTAGTAGGGACGTTTAGTTCGACTTGGTTTGGTAGTTTGTCTGATCGATATGGTCGACAAAGGATTTTGCAAGTGGGAATAGTTTTGATGCTTGTTGGAGTTCTTATCACGCTTAATGTAAGTTTAATTATTAAAATTATTGGTATTACTGTATTTACGTTTGGTTTTTTTGGCTCCCACTCAATTACAAGTGGTTGGGTAAGTCAGCGAGCTAAGCATGATAAGGCGCAAGCTTCATCACTCTATTTGTTTTTCTATTATTTTGGATCGAGTATAGGGGGAACGGCTGGAGGTATTTTCTGGTCTGTATTTGGATGGGGAGGAGTTGTAGGTTTAATAACTAGTTTTCTTATCTTTGCAATCATAC
>Ga0209013_10002913_pt1 | contig 15393 bp, 13 predicted proteins | sample Cruoilmetagenom2_FD_187291 | JGI IMG/M metagenome (GOLD analysis project Ga0209013, IMG submission 187291) | Oil polluted marine microbial communities from Coal Oil Point, Santa Barbara, California, USA - Sample 2 (SPAdes) (version 2) | ecosystem: Environmental > Aquatic > Marine > Oil seeps ... | reverse complement strand
CGGGGCGGCAATGAAGCCGTTGGACCAGCCTGACACATCGTCATCCTCGAAAGGATTCGCCAGTCGCGGCTGACGACCTGCAATTCCGAGGCGCTTTGCTGTCGAACTCGATCCACGTGCCGGCGATCCGGTTTGCAGACTTGTATTCTGGAGAGCTGAAGAAGGCTCGCCGCCGCGTGCCGCGGCAGGCTTTCGGCGAGACAACAAACTTCCGCCGAGAGAGGCCAGAGCAAAGAGGCTTGCTAGCTGCCTTCTGTCGTCGCTTGTCGGTCCTCGCGCTTGCGGCGCAGCGCGGATGATGGGCCGTGGAGCTGGCGGAACAAGTGCTCCGAGTGAAGCGACTCTAAACTCACCTTGCGATGGTTTCGGCTGGACCGGAGCAGGATCAGGTGAACGCGACAAGCTCCGCTCTATCCGTGCTCCCCATCCACTCGCCAAAAGCGTCGGCCTTGGCGCCTGGAGAACTTTCCTGAATTCGTGGAATGATGCGATCTGGACAGCGAGTTCCGTGTACTTGGCGCGCGCCTTGCGCACATCGGTTCTGCTGATGCGGCGGCCATCGGAGGGCACATGCTTGGTTTTGCCATTTGGAAACAGCAACGCCAATTCATAGCGCGGCATGCGCGGCCAATGGCGCGTGCGTCCGGTATCGATGTGCACGAAAGGAATGGCAGAGGTCGGATAGTAGCCAACGCCGCCGCGTTCACGGATCAGCGCCGAGTAGCGCAGTCTCTTCACCGGCACATCCGGAAAGTGGATGTCCATGGCTTTGCCAAGAATGTGCCGGCTCTTCCTCGCCTGGCCGCCGCGTGTCTTGCGCAGCATGTTGTTCGTCTTGGAGGAGCGGTAGCCGGAAATGATATGGGTTGGTTCGCGCGTCCCAAGTTCCTGACGAATCTCCCAGAGTAAATCGACCAGCTTCGGGTCCATCTTCGTGGGTTCGTTCTGGCGCCAGTCGCGCAAGATCCAGTTGATCTTTTTCATCGCCTCCGACAAGCGCTTACCGTTGCGCATATAGACGATGTCGAGCGTCTCTTTGGTGTGAATGTTGTAAAGCGCAATACGCCGCTCGCCGTCACCAGCGGCGACCACGCGGCTGCTGCCGAATCCAAGCGATACGAGCAACCCAAGCATAACGAGGCTCAAGTAGCTGGTGGCTGTAGTATTGAAACCGTTGCGCAATTATTCGCCCCGTTCCGATCAATGCAGACAGTCCGCCGCTCCAGTCCCAACTGGCGCAGCGCTATCACCCCGTCCACCGGCCCTATGGTAAACAAAAAAGCCTTAACGACCGGTGAGAATCACAGTGTGCGCGCGCTATTAGGCGCAAGAATGGCAGCACAGTGCGTTAAGCTGCCGCGCTACCCTTGGGCGATAGCGCGGCACGGCTCGAACGGAGCGGTGATCGGGAAGCCAGTCTAGAATCCGAAGGCTTGCTTAAACAGATCCGAAATCGGATCGTCGTACTGTTGCCGTACGATCCGACGGCGCTTCACGGGAGCCAGGTGATCCCGGCCTTTGCGGATCTCGTTCCAGCGGCCGGCAAGCGCCAGACTGATGCGCTTTTCGTGGCCATAAATGTCCCGGAAGGCCTGCACATTTCCATCCTCATCGGCGACCGCCGTGAAGTACGTAACGTGCACCGGCACCTTGTTCTTGAGGGTAATGTTATTGTTCTGCGGGCCCCTGTCGACGGTGCTGTTGACTTTGTCCATGGTCCAGCCCCGGTCATGATGGAGTACGGCTTTGGCAAGCCTCAGCGGATCACGCACGCGCATGCAGCCATGTGAGAACGTGCGTTCCTTGTTCTTGAACAAGTGCTTCTCTGGCGTGTCGTGCATGTAGACTTGATGCCGGTTCGGGAACAGGAACTTCACCTCACCCAGCACGTTGCTGCCGCCGGGCGGCTGGTAGACATGGAAATTCCGAATGTCCGTACGGCTCCAGTCGATGCTTTGCGGATTGACAGGGCGGCCGCGGTACTGAAGCCGCAGGTTATGCCGCTCCAAGACCCGTCCGCCGTGCGCCAGGCTGGGCAGGATCTCGTTGACCTTGATTGAATTTGGCACACCCCAGAAAGGATGAAAGACGACGGTTTCCATTGTATCGGAGAAGACCGGCGTCTGCTTGTCGGTTTTGCCGACGATCATGCGCTCATCGTGAACTACCTGTTCGTTCTTGACGACGCGGACATGGAATTCCGGGATGTTTGCGGTGACGTAGAATTCACCCAGGTCGCGTGGCATCCAACGCCACTGCTCCATGTTGGCGAGTAGCATTGCCTCCGAAACCGACGCTGGACCAGCGCCGCTGAAATGTGACCGGGTGTTACGTCCGACAATTCCATCGACATAAAGACCAGCTTGGCGCTGGAAATCCTTCACCGCTTCATCGACGGTAGCGTCGAAGACTTCCGGATCCTGTGAGGCGCCTTCGCGGTTTGGTTCGACAGGCGCATCGAGGATCTGTCTCAAGGTGGCGACGTCGGGATGCCTTTTGCCAAGGCTGAGCTGTGGGCCCGACGACGGCAGACGCACCGGTCGGATGCCGTTTTCTTCATTCACGCCGCGCTGTTTTAAAAGCGCCTTTCGCAACGCCAGGAATTGTGGATGCTGCGGATTGAGATCCCGCAGGTAGGCGCCAGGGTCGTCCGCCTCGGCGATCTCGCTGAGAACCGCCGATGGCGCTAACAGTTGCGGTTTGCGGTCGATGTAAGTGGTCAGTTGCTTGGATGGTTCGATGATGCGACCGCCCCGGGCATCGTGGGCGTACTTCAAAACGGCCAAAGAGAGCGCGATTTCGGCGGCCGCGAGCTCTTGAGTCGAGGCGCTGCTCGTAACGTTGGTCCGCCGCAGCAGGAACGCCGAAGCCTTGAGGCCCCAATCATCCGCCCGCCTGATTTCGCCGATCGTGGTCTTCGCGCCAAGGCTCAAAACGCCTCGTGCAATCCAGATCGGGCGGCTCTCGCGGTCCGCGTAAAAACTTGTCAGGGCGGCCAGGCGGTGTTTATCGGCATCCGCCGCAGGTCCTCTGCGTCCTTCGACAAGGCGACGCGCCTGAATACCAATGGCTTCATCTGCCGAGATCAGCTTTTCCGGCGCATCAGGCTCAATCGCCAAAGTTTCACCGAACGGCAACAACACGGCAAAGCCGAGAAGAAAATAAATTCCGCGCATGGCCACCTCCAAGAATCGCGAAAATAACACTACAGTAAAATGGGCCATTTTTTGCCAGCTACGGACCCACATCAGGGGCGTTCACGCTCTTTGTTCCCCAAGGGTGTGGCGAAAATGCAAGCCGGCCTTGGAGTAACCAATTCGCGAAAAGAGAAATGTGCTGAATTATTTGCGATAAAAACAAAAGAACCCGGCGCAAGCACACCGGGTTCTTCTTGCTTACCGAAAGAGAAGGGCGTCCTTCGGCAGAGAGTCTAGCGCTGCTTAATGCGGACGCGGTTCGAGACCGTACTCCTGCATTTTGCGGTATAGAGTCGAGCGTCCAATCTTCAGCCGGCGCGCCACTTCGGTCATGTGTCCGCGGTAGCGGCCCAGCGCCAGACGGATCATGTCGGCTTCGATTTCGTCAAGCGGGCGAATGTCGCCCTCCCCGTCGATGGCTGGAATTCCGAGCGACCCCGATTTCACTTCAACCGTCCTCGGAACCGTCGCCTCGGCTCCAAGCAGGGCGGGCCCAGTGTATGCTGGCTTCTTTTGCACGTTCGCTGGGGCGGACGGAAGCTCGGCCTCGAAGCCCTCGACATGAGCTGCGATTTGCGGGAACTCGTTGACCGTCAGTTCTGACCCATCGGCAAGAACAACAGCACGGAAGATAGCGTTTTCGAGCTGGCGCACGTTGCCGGGCCAGGAGTAGGCCATCAACAATCTCATCGCATCCGGCGTTAGGCTCAAAACACGCTTGCTTTCTTCGGCGGCAAAACGGGCGAGGAAATGTGCTGCCAGATCAGGTACGTCTTCGATGCGTTCGCGCAGCGGCGGCACCCAGACAGGGAACACGTTGAGGCGATAGTAGAGGTCCTCGCGGAACTTACCGTCTTTAACGAGCTGGATCATGTCGCGGTTGGTGGCCGAGATCAGGCGGAAGTCGACCTTGGTCGGCTTTTTCGAACCGACCGGGTCGACTTCGCCCTCCTGCAGTGCCCGCAGAAGTTTGACTTGAACGTCGAGGGGAAGTTCACCGATTTCATCCAGGAACAAGGTACCGCCGTCGGCTTCCTGGAACTTGCCGATGCGTTTGTCCGTAGCGCCCGTGAAGGAGCCTTTTTCGTGACCAAACAGGATCGACTCGACGAGGTTTTCGGGGATAGCACCGCAGTTGACGGTCACGAACGGGCGGCCGGCCCGCTCGGATTCACCTTGAATGGCGCGTGCGATCAGCTCCTTGCCGACACCCGATTCACCTTCGATGAGTACCGGAATGTTGGATGTCGCGGTGCGCCGGCCAAGCTGCACAACGCGTTCCATGGCGCTGCTGCGCAAAATCAGGTCGTCAAAGGTCAGTTTGCCTTCGACCTTCTTCTTGATGCGCTTGATTTCACCGGAGAGCTCTTCGATTCGAAGCGCACTTTTAATGGTGACTTCCAGCCGTTCCGGGCTGACTGGCTTAATGACGAAGTCGGTTGCTCCTTCGCGCATGGCACTGATGGCCGAGTCGACCGAGCCATGTGCGGTCTGTACGATGATGGGCGGGGCATCAGGCTTGTCATGCAATGTGGACAGGACCTCCATGCCGTCAATACCGGGCATTACGAGGTCGAGCAGGACAAGGGAGATTGACGGATCGTCGCCTTGCAGGATGCTCAGCGCCTGCTCTCCTGAGCCCGCTGATTTGGTTTCATAACCGAACCGCTTGATCACCTCTTCGAGGATGCGGCGTTGGGCAGGATCATCGTCAACGATAAGGACGCGCTGGACCATTTGGGCACTCGTACTCAAACTCAAAACGAACACATGCAGCTAAACGGAACGCGTTATGCTTAACGAAGCATCTCTTCCCGGCCGATGACCGGACATCCGTTGCGCAGCAACTCAACTTGGGACAAAGAGTGCCCGACAAGGGTAAACAACTCGTTCCCAAAAGACCCAACGTGAGGACGCGAAGTCTGCCGCGGGACTTGATGTCGGACAATTTCATCTTCACATAGGGGCGAGCGCCAATAATTCGGCCTCTTGATCCCACCGCCAACGGAGCTTCCCATGACGCATTCGCCGCGCGCGTTTTCCCCCTTTTGGGTTTCGAATCTGCAGACGCCCGCGGATGCGGCGACAGCTCACTCGAAAAAACTCGGCGGCTTGCCCGAGTGGAACTTGAGCGACCTTTATCCGGCTCCGGATTCAGCGCAGGTGGCCCGCGACCTGGAGGAAGGCGCCGCCGAAGCCAAGCGTCTGAAGGACGCCTATCAGGGCAAGCTGGCGCAAACCGCCGAAGATGGCGCCGCGTTGGCCAAGGTTATCAAGGCCTACGAAGCCCTCGCCGACAGGCTTGGCCGGCTGGGCTCTTACGCCGGTCTCCTTTACGCCGCCAATCAGGCCGACCCAGAGCGAGCTAAGTTCTATGGTGACGTAAATGAAAAACTCACCGCCATGTGGACCGATCTGCTGTTCCTCGAACTGGAGCTGAACCTGATCGACGAGGCTGTCCTGGGTGCAGCGCTTCAGCACCCTGAGCTCAGCCATTACCGGCCTTGGTTCGAGGATCTGCGCAAGGAAAAGCCCTACCAGCTTTCCGAAGAGATCGAGCGTCTCTTCACCGAGAAATCCCAGACCTGCGCCGGCGCCCTGAACCGCCTGTTCAACGAAACCATGTCGTCACTGAAGTTCGACGTCGCCGGTCACGACGAACCGCTCGGCCTGGAAGCCACCCTCAATTTGATGTCCGACCAGTCGGGCGCAAAGCGTCAGGCCGGCTCCGAAGCACTGGCCAAGGTGTTCAAGGACAACCTGCGTCTGTTCACGCTCATCACCAACACGCTCGCCAAAGACAAAGAGATTTCCGATCGCTGGCGCGGTTTCAAGGACGTCGCCGACAGCCGTCACCTGGCGAACCGCGTCGAGGCCCCGGTCGTCGACGCGCTCGTTCAATCGGTCCGCGCCGCTTACCCGCGCCTCTCGCATCGCTACTACAAGTTGAAGGCGCAGTGGCTCGGCATGGACAAGCTCGCCCACTGGGACCGCAACGCCCCCTTGCCCGAAAAGCCAGAACGCGTCATCGACTGGCCTGTAGCCCGCCAAATGGTGCTTTCAGCATATGGCGGCTTTGCTCCTGAAATGGCGGGTATCGCCGAGAAATTCTTCGATAACCGCTGGATTGACGCCGCGGTCCGTCCAGGCAAGTCCCCCGGCGCATTCTCGGCGGCCACGGTCCCTTCCGCGCACCCCTATGTGCTGATGAACTATCTCGGCAAGCCGCGCGATGTGATGACGCTGGCCCACGAGCTCGGCCACGGTGTCCACCAGTGGCTCGCCCGCGAGCAGGGTGCGCTACTGGCTCCGACACCACTCACGCTGGCCGAAACTGCCAGCGTCTTCGGCGAGATGCTGACGTTCCGCAAGTTGCTGGCCGAGACCACCGATCCCAAGGAGAAGAAGGCGCTGCTCGCCGGCAAGACCGAGGACATGCTCAACACCGTGGTTCGCCAAATCGCCTTCTACACCTTTGAGCGCAAAGTCCATGAAGCCCGCCGTCAGGGCGAGCTGACATCAGATCAGCTTAATGAGATTTGGATGGAGGTTCAGGCCGAAAGCCTTGGTCCGGCAATTGAGTTCCACGACGGCTATGAAGTCTTCTGGGCTTATATCCCGCACTTCATCCATTCGCCGTTCTACGTCTACGCCTATGCCTTCGGCGATTGCCTGGTGAACTCGCTGTACGGCCTCTACCAGGAGGCCCATCCCGGCTTTGTCGAGAAGTATTTCGACATGCTGAAAGCCGGCGGTTCCAAGCACCATTCCGAGATGCTAGCGCCCTTCGGCTTGGATGCACGCGATCCTGAGTTCTGGAACAAAGGCCTCAAGGTCGTCGAAGGCATGATCGACGAACTGGAAGGGATGGAGCAGATGGGTTAGGGCCGTCGGCCGAAAAATGTCCTCACTCCCGCCATGTGAATGGCGCCCCAAAACGGTGCGCGATCCGTCAAAGGCTCGCGCCTACTCCGCCGCCTCGGCGAATGTCCCACCCGCATCGTCATCTAACAGCTCGTTGAGCATGCCGAGCGCGTGCATGTAGACTTCCAGCACGCCCTCTTCTTCTTGGCGCTCGACGGCCGACTTTTTGCGCAGCTGAACGATTTTGCGCATCGCCTTGACGTCGAACCCGAGAGCCTTCGCTTCGGCGAATTTGTCCCGAATGTCCGAAGCAATCGCCTTCTTTTCTTCCTCGAGGCGCTCGATTTGCTCGATGAATTGACGCAGTTGCGCCTGCGTCGAAGCCTGCAGAGTGCTCATGGCCAGCTCCGCTCCACTTATAATTTCAACGATGTACGGGAACGCAAGACAACTGATGTGGCCAGACCGCTCGGTATGGACAGTCCGGCCGGCACGCCGGAAAAAATTTACCCTCTCCCCAGCGCATAGTTGGGGGAAGCTAGCTGCTACAATCCAGAGCTTCAAGCGGCCGTCGAAGTTCTTCCAGACCTTTATTTTTGCGCAGCACGCAGTTCATTGTTGCGCTGTGTTCAATAGTTATGGCAGGCCGCTGACCGCAGCTCTAGTTTAGTGATCCTTGGGCCGGTTTTGTTCGAAACTGGTTAGCTGGTCGGCGTTGGCTTCGGTTTGGTACTTGTCGCGCCATTCCGCATAAGGCTCGCCGTAAATGATTTCTCGCGACTGGTCCTTGCTCAGGGTGAGTCCCTTCTCGGTGGCCGCGTCGCGGTACCAGTTGGACAGGCAGTTGCGGCAAAACCCGGATAGAGTCATCAGGTCGATGTTCTGCACGTCGGTGCGGTTGCGCAGATGCTGTAGAAGTCGGCGGAAGGCGGCCGCTTCCAGTTCCGTGCGCGTGGCGGCGTCGATCTGGGGTAACGAATTGTCGTTCATGCAGGGCCTCCAGGCAGGGCTTTGTTGGGTGCGTCGGATGGCCAGCAGGTTCTCTGCGGGCGCTGCTCTTTACATGTATTACATAGGTGCACAGAAGTAGCGCGGCCAGCCCCACGACCGGTCGGGTATCTACAACGGCTTGACGTGCCACGCTATTCGAAGCAGATCAGTGTTGGAACAAATCCGACCAAAGTACGAGGCGTGAATGACTACGGCATTCGGAGATGCACAAACTAGGCTCCTTGAGTTTTTCAACGCGGCTGTCGCGGCCGCCCACCCTTCAACGTGCGTTCCTCCGAATTTACCCGAAGTTCCAGCTGGCGGGCGCATCATCATCGTCGGCGCCGGTAAAGCCGCCGCGGCCATGGCGCAGGCAACCGAGAAGCACTACACCGCGCGCGGCGAAGGCGGCAGCATTTCGGGCTTCGTCACCACGCGGCATGGCTTTGGACTGCCCACCGAGCTGATCGAGGTAATCGAGGCTGGCCACCCTGTCCCTGATGAAAACTCGATTTCCAGCGCACAGCGTGCCCTCGAACTGGCGGCTTCCGCTGGCGACGATGATCTTGTCCTGTGCCTATTGTCCGGCGGCGCCTCCGCTCTTTGGGCCGCACCCGTGGACGGCGTAACTTTCGACATGAAGCAGGCGCTGACCCGCGACCTATTGAGATCCGGAGCGCGGATTTCCGAAATCAACTGCGTCCGTAAACATCTTTCCCGGATCAAGGGCGGCAGGTTGGCGGCAGCCGCCAACGGCAAGGAATTGCTAACGCTGGCGATCTCGGATGTCCCGCATGATTCACCCGACGCCATCGGCTCCGGTCCGACGGTCGCCGATCCGACCACCCTCGCCGACGCCCGGGCCATACTCGCGCTGTACCGGATCACACCGCCAGCGGAGATTGCTGCGGCCTTGCAAGATCCAGCAAATGAAACGCCGCTGCCAGGGAGCGATGCCCTGAGCCGGTCGCGCTACCTGCTTGCCGCCCGTCCGATGGCGTCCCTCGAGGCCGCCGCCAAACTTGCTGCCGCGGCCGGCTATCGCGTCGATGTTCTTGGAGATTCCCTGGAAGGTGAAGCCCGCGATGTTGCCGCTTTCCATGCGGCGATGGCCCACAACGCCAAGCAGCGCGGCGACCGCGTTGCCCTCATGTCAGGGGGCGAACTGACCGTAACCGTTCGCGGCAACGGTTCTGGCGGTCCCAACCAGGAGTATGCCCTCGGCCTCGCCGTTGCGCTCGACGGCGCTGACGGCATCTATGGCATTGCCTGCGATACCGACGGCACCGATGGCGGCATCGGCAAACCCGACGATCCCGCCGGCGCGTTGATATTGCCCGATACCGTGAAGCGAGCTGGTGACCTTGGCATCGACGCCGTCACTTTTTTGAAGAACAATGATTCTACAGGCTTCTTTCGTGGGATCGGGGATCTGGTGATGCCCGGCCCCACCCAGACGAACGTCAACGATTTCCGCGTGATCCTCGTCGATCCGTAAGCGCATCGAACCTGCAGCGATGGCAATTCGAGTACTTCCATAAATTATCTTGTCGAACGTTGGCAAATCACAGGACATGACCATTGGCCGGCTCCAATAATCGCAAGGCCTGGGACGGGTGGCTGCGGCTGTCTGCACCGGCCCAACGCGCCAGCATCGTTGCCGCGCTGGTGGGCTTGATGGCGCTATCTGCGCCGCGGCCTGCTTTCGCTGATCTCAAACTTTGCAACGACACCGCCAGTCGCATCGGCGTCGCTATTGGCTATATCGATAAGACCGGCGAACCCTCATCGGAGGGCTGGTGGACGATTGCGTCTCAAACCTGTGAAGTGCTACTGCGCGGTGGTATACCAAGCCGGCTCGTCTACGTCCGGGCGATTGACTATGACCAGGGCGGCGGTTGGAGCGGCAGTACCAAGCTGTGCACGCAGAAGGGAGCCTTCGCGATTACAGGTATCCGTGATTGTGCGACACACGGTTACCAGAGCGAAGGCTTCATGGAAGTTGATACAGGCGGATCGAAGCAATGGACGATCCGCCTTTCAGATCCCGAAAAACAAGGGGACGGAGGATCATGAGACGCGATCGTAGAGTCAAACTCGTGGCGACCATTGGTCCGGCATCGCAATCGCTGGAAATGCTCGACAAGCTGTTCGAAGCCGGCGTGGATGTGTTCCGCATCAATATGAGTCACGCGAGACATGATCTGGCCGCCGAGCTGCATCATCGCGTTCGCCAGATCTCCGATCGTCGCGGCCGCCCGATTGGCATTCTGGGTGACCTTCAAGGGCCCAAATTCCGCCTTGGTAACTTTGAAGGCGAGCGGGCCGAACTTCCCGCCGGCTCCGAGTTCGTATTCGACAACGATGCAAGTGTGGGCGATTCCAAACGCGTCTTCCTCCCGCACCAGCAGATCTTCGAAGCCGTCGAGCTTGGGCATACGCTGCTGTTGGACGACGGCAAGCTCAGAATGCGCGTCAAGAACGCCAGTGCTGAACGGATTATTGCGGAGGTCGAGGTCGGTGGCCCGTTGGCCAGCCGCAAGGGCATCTCTCTGCCCGATACGCTTTTGCCCATCAGCCCGCTGACCGAGAAGGACCACAAGGATCTGCAGTTCCTCTTGAGCCTTGAAGTCGATTGGATCGCATTGTCATTTGTTCAGCGCGGTCAGGACGTACTCGAAGCGCGTGAGATCATCGGCGACCGCGCCGCCATCATGGTGAAAGTCGAAAAGCCCCAGGCGATTGACGATCTCAACGCAATCATCGCGGCCGCCGATGGGTTCATGGTCGCCCGCGGCGATCTCGGCGTGGAAATGCCGATCGAACAAGTCCCGGGCCTGCAAAAGAAGATCACGCGCAAGGCGCGGGCGGCCGGAAAGCCCGTCGTTGTCGCCACCCAAATGCTGGAAAGCATGATTGAAAGCCCGGTCCCGACCCGGGCCGAGGTCTCGGACGTGGCGACTGCCGTTTTCGAAGGTGCCGACGCCGTAATGCTGTCGGCTGAATCGGCGGTCGGTAAGTATCCTATCGAGGCCATTGAGATGATGGATCGCATCGCTATCGAGGTTGAAAACGACAAGGGCTACGAGGCTATTCTGTATGCCTGGCAGACCGAACCCCTACCAACTCCTGCCGATGCCATCGCCGCAGCCGCACACGCCATCGCAGATACCGTCCAGCTCGCTGCGATCGTTTGCTATACGGCAACGGGCTCGACGGCGTTGCGCGTGGCTCGTGAGCGTCCGGGGCTGCCGGTGATGGGCTTAACCCCGATCGCTGCAACGGCGCATCGCTTGGCCGTCGTTTGGGGCCTGCATTCCGTTGTCCTCGAAAAGGACCCTGGTTCTGTCACCGACATGGTCTGCAAGGCCTGCCGCGTCGCCTTTGATGAGGGCTTCGTGAAGGCCGGAGAAGGCATCCTGGTCACCGGTGGTGTACCCCTCGGCCAATCGGGGACCACCAACATGATCCGCATCGCCTTCGTTAACGATAACGGTGAGCCAGTCGGCATGGGCTGACCGCTGTCAGCTCATTGTGATCCTGATTTGGTGGCTGTGCGACTTGTCGTGCGCCGCTGAAGCCCTAATATGTCGCTTCAGTACGTGCGCGGCGGTCTTTCACCGTTCGCTTCTAACGGTTGTTCTCCGATACATGTCGAACGTCTGACGACTGCAGCGATCCGCAAACAAGGCATCGGCGTAAAGAACACCATCGACAATGGCGAAAGCGCCAACAGCCTCGGGTCTATTAGTGAGCAACACCACCAAGAACGTCACCAAAGCCAGGTCCGCGCCTTCATCCGCCGTAAAGAGGCCAAGCCGCGCCGACGCCGAGCAGGCAATCGAGACGCTAATCCGCTGGGCGGGTGACGACTCTGCCCGTGACGGATTGCATGAAACACCCGCGCGCGTCGCCCGTGCGTTCGAAGAGTGGTTTCGCGGCTATTCCGAAGACCCCGCGGCCGTTTTGCAGAAAACATTCGAGGAGATCGAAGGCTACGATGAAATGATCACGCTGCAGGGCATTCGCTTCGAAAGCCATTGCGAGCACCATATGGCGCCGATCGTTGGTCGCGCGTGGGTGGGTTACATCCCGAATGGGCGCGTCGTCGGCATCTCGAAGCTTGCGCGCGTTGTCGATGTTTTCGCCAAGCGCTTGCAAATCCAAGAGAAAATGACCGCACAGATCGCCAATGTCATCAACGAGGTTTTGCAACCTCAAGGCGTTGCCGTCGTCATCAAGGCCGAACACCACTGCATGACGACCCGCGGAGTGCACAAACCTGGAACCGAGTTGATGACCAGCCGCATGCTCGGTATCTTCCGTGACAGTGCCATCACCCGGCAGGAATTCCTGTCCATGGTGGATTGAGGCAGTTCTCTCTCACCGCCTTAGTAGTCGCTTGGGTAATCCACCTTCGTCAAATATAGACCGCATGCCGGCGCGACCGGTCCGCAGGCTCTTCGATCACGCGCCTCGAGCGCCTTGAGTAGGTCGTCGCCGCTCCACTTACCTTCGCCGACAAGCTTCAGCGCACCGACCATCGATCGCACCTGATTGTGCAGGAACGAGCGCGCCGAAGCGACCACATGGATTTCCGCACCGGCCCGGGCGACATCCAACCTGTCGAGTGTCTTCAGCGGAGAATTTGCTTGGCAACTGGCCGCCCGAAACGTCGTGAAATCGTGATGGCCCTTCAGCTCCTGAGCGGCATGATGAATCGCCTCCGCATCCAGATCGATCGGAACCCACCAGACGCGGTTTCGTTCGATCGCCGGAGGAGCGCGCCGGCTCAGTATCCTGTAGAGATAATGCCGCGCAGTCGCGCTGAACCGCGAGTCGAAGTCAGTTGATACGGACGCGGCTTCGACAACGACGATCGGCGCCGGCTTCAAATGAAAATTGAGCGCGTCGCGCAGCCGGAAGGCCTCCCAGGATTTCTCCAAGTCGAAATGGCCGACCTGCGCCAGAGCATGTACGCCCGAATCCGTACGCCCAGCGCCGCGAACCCGGACACTCGCGCCGGAAGTTTTCAGTATTGCGTGCTGGAGGTGGTCTTGCACAGCGCCGCCGTCGGCTTGCGACTGCCAGCCAACAAACGGCGTTCCATCGTATTCGATCGTTATTCGGTATCGAGGCATGTGGGGATCTTGAGAAGGGTTCAGCTTGTTCTGCCTATGCCTATCCTGTCCCCATCGCCATCACAACGCCAACGCGTTTAGCGGCGGCCGACGCCGACCCGAGGTCTGAAGATGCCAGGCCTTCCGAAGTAATAGCCGCCGCCGTATCCGCCGCCGCCACCACCCGAGTACTCATGGTCGTGCTGATGGTAATTATAGCTTCTCTCGTAGACGTTGGTTTCATTGAATCCTAGCGCCAGAGGTGTCGTGCCGTTGGGATTAACGATGACACGGTTGGTCGGCGGCATTGGGCGGAACACCCGCACCCCGGCTTCGATCGACACGCTGGCACCATAGAACGGGCGCGGTTCGATACGAGTCGTGCCACCGTCTTGGGCATAGTATTGGGCGGCGACAGCGGTTGGCATGAGGAGCGCTGCAAGAGCACCAACAGCGCCGGTCAAAAGCTTGGACATCGGGTAAGTTCTCCAGTGCAAGGATCTGTTGAGAAAGGAGAATAGCCCAGACATGGAACAGCCGTTGTTAGCTCTTCAACCATGCTTAATACCGGCCGTCGTCAAATGTCGGTTAATCGTGTTCCAGTGGTGATTTTGCAGCCTCTGAGGAATTCGGCAGCCCCGCAGGCTTTTTTGCCCGCGCGCTGTACTCTGCTGAGCTCGACCGCCCCCTCACCACAGGCGATTTGCAACGTCTCATCGGCGGTAAGGATTTCTCCGGGCGCCCCGGAGCCGTCGACAAGCCGCGATTTCAGCGCCTTGACCCGCTCACGCTTACTGCCAAGTTCGATCTCGAACCATGCCCCTGGAAACGGTGACAGGCCCCGGATTTTATTGTGCACCTCACGGGCGGGGCGAGTGAAATCGATCCGTGCTTCCGCTTTTTCGATCTTGCTGGCGTAGGTGACGCCCTCTTTACGTTGCGGCGTCGCCACCAGCGAGCCGCGCTCCAGTGCGGCGAGTGCGCGCACCATCAACCCTGCTCCAATTCCAGCCATGACGTCATGCAGCTCCCCCGCCGTCATCTCCGGTCCGATTTCAATCCGCTCTGCAAGGCACACGGGTCCTGTGTCAAGCCCTTCGTCCATGCGCATGACCATCACCGCGGTATGGGCGTCGCCTGCCATGATCGCCCGTTGGAGCGGTGCGGCCCCGCGCCAGCGCGGCAGTTTCGAGCCATGCACGTTGAAACAGCCTTCGCGTGGAGCTTCCAGGACCGCCCTCGGTAACAGCAATCCGTACGCGACGACGACGGCGACATCGGCGTTGAGGGCGCGGAACCCGGCAAGTTCGTCATCGCTCTTGAGGCTCGTTGGGTGGCGCACCTCGAGTCCTTGCTGCTCGGCAAACGCGTGCACGGGGGAAGGCCGCTCAGCCATGCCTCGGCCGGCCGGACGGGGCGGCTGCGAATAGACGGCCGCGATCTCATGCCCGGCGCCGATAAGCTCCGCCAGCGTTGTCTTCGCGAATTCTGGCGTTCCCATGAAAACGATGCGCACGGGTCTCTAGTTCCCTCTTCGCGCGGCCCGTCGGTGCGGGTCTATACCGACGCCGGGCGCTGCTGCTTTTTGAATTTGCGGATGATAATGTCGCGTTTGAGCCGCGATAGAAAATCGATAATCAGTTTGCCGTCGAGATGGTCGATCTCGTGCTGCACGGCGGTTGCAAGCAAGCCATCCGCGACAAGTTCCTGCTCGGCGCCATTCCGGTCGACGTATTGCACTGTGACATCCGCCGGTCGCTCGATTTCGACATGAACGCTCGGAATCGATAGACAGCCCTCTTCGTGCATCCGCATGGATTCGCCAAGCCGGACAATCTTCGGATTAGCCATAAATAGTGGCTGCGGCTCGTCCTCATCTCCGGAGACGTCGAGAACGATGACGCGTTTTGGAATGCCAACCTGAATAGCGGCTAGGCCTACCCCCGGCGCGTCATACATCGTCTCCAGCATGTCATCCATCAGCCGGCGCATATTCTCGTCCACGGTTTCGACAGGCGCCGAAGTCTCGCGGAGGATGGGATCAGGGATCTTAATGATTTCGAGCTTGCTCATGCGATTGAAATAAGCGCTCGAGCGTGACCGGTCAATCGGCGCGGGCAGAACGGGCTGTGCTTCCTGACTGCGCGTGCCAACCGATCACGGAGAGGATCTTTGTGCTCGCCTTTAGCGTGCCCGAGATTGTTCCGGATACCTTCGACACG
>Ga0209013_10002912_pt1 | contig 15396 bp, 16 predicted proteins | sample Cruoilmetagenom2_FD_187291 | JGI IMG/M metagenome (GOLD analysis project Ga0209013, IMG submission 187291) | Oil polluted marine microbial communities from Coal Oil Point, Santa Barbara, California, USA - Sample 2 (SPAdes) (version 2) | ecosystem: Environmental > Aquatic > Marine > Oil seeps ... | reverse complement strand
TCCTTCGCCCCCGATGGAGCCGTCGGCGACCACGACACCGTCGGCGCCGTCCTCGACCGGCGCGCAGTAGACCTCGCCGCAGGGGAGGTTGCATCCCTTCTCGGTTTCGGTGATCTTGACGTCGGTGACAAACCGGCGACCCTGGAGGTCGAGAGTCACATCGGTTCCGCCCGGGGCTGTGATCCGCACCGAGACCGCCTCGTCGAGGGCGGCGATCAGCCGTTCGGCCTGGTCGACCATCAGGCCGTAATCTACGTCCATCGGGCCACCGTCCATCATGTCCTCGTGGATATTCGGGCTGTGGCCGACCCGGAGACCCCGCTTCTCCAGAAGAGTCAGCCACTCGATTCGAAAAGGGACCTCGTCGCTCGAACCGGACATGACGTTGATCACCACGTCCTGCCCTTCAATCGTGGCGGCCATGTCATCCGGCATTGCCTTGAGGGGGCGTCCCTGGTCAGGGAGGACGTAAGCCGTCGTGGCGCAGCCTTCAGCGCGTGCCGCCTCGAAGAACGCCTGCGAGCACTTCTCGCACTTGGGGTCCTGGACCACGAGCACACGATCGCTGGGTTTGAGCTCGAGCACCTCGACCATGGCGCGCCGAGCCGACTTAATCATGCGTTCAAGATCTGCCATCGGAACCTCCCTGGGCGTTCAATCGTGTCTTCGCGGTTCACCCGCGAGCAACCAGCGTCATTTGAGCTTCTCCGCGTGGATTATCCGCTCGATGGCAACCAGGACCATCGCTCCTGGTCCTGTTTTGGCTGCTTTGCGCATCATTCTGGAACCTGGTTCATTGACATGATGTGATGACTCCCTCAGATGCCCGGACCGATGCTATCGCGCGAATCCGAACAGGACGCTTTGAATCGGCTGGGTGACGATGGCACCCTGCTGCAGGGTCAGGTAGATGCCTTTCGGTTCCGGGTTCTCTGCGCGGTGTTTGCGGGCCTCTTCTTCTGACCAGAAGAAAACGCTCTTCATTCAGAAATCATCGACGATGCACGGCGCGTCGAGGGCGTACAGGTCGACCATGGGAATGAAAAACACCGGCTTTTCGGCAGGTGGACGGACGCGATACCGCAGGTCACTATCGAGCTCGAAGACGATGGAACGGCCGCTAATCGCGCACTCGGTTTCGATCGTACAGCTCAGGTCCTTGTCCAACAGTTGCCCTTGCACGAAGGGCGTCGCCACGGCGTCGACCGCTCAAGCGGCAGAGAAGGCTGCACCTCCGTCCATCCGGATTTGATGAGGCGTTTCCTCGGCGGTCACCGGGTAGGCCCAGACCACGTCCTCGCCGCCTCTGCGACAGAGAAATGTCATGCGACGCTCGAGCTCGTCGAGAATGAGGTTCACCTGGTCGAGGGGCAGGTCAAGCTCGGCGGCGAAGACCTCGGGCGCGATTGGCTCTCGTCGGCGCGGGATCTCCCGCACCGCAAAGTGCTGAACCCGCCGTTCGTCGGGCTCGAGGGCCGGCCTCTTGGCAAGCTTTTTCGCGTCGCGCTTGACCATCGGCCGGAACAACCACTCGGGCACCGGCACCATACGCCGCCCCACACCCAGAAGGATCTTCTCAAACACCTCGCACCTCCCTGCGTCGCAAATCCTGACGTGCCACCTCACCGTCCACCCGATCGGCACTCAGCTTCGAGCTCGGCCCAGGCGCGGGATGAACATCGGGGTCCGTCGTTGATATTCGATATACTCGTCGCCGAATCGCTTCACGAGCTCCGGCTCCTCGATCTCCTTCAGCTCCCACACATTGATCACGATGAACAGTGGCGTGAAGAAGAGCACAAGTGAAAGGGAGTCGACGGCGATTCCCAGGCCCAAGAGAAACAGGAAGACTCCGGTCAGCATCGGATTTCTGGCGTATCGGTACGGCCCGGTCGCGACCACTTCGGGGGGCGGGTTGAAGGGCACCGGCGTTCCCTTGACCCTCAGAAAGTGAAAGGCGGACCACGCCGTGACGGCGATCCCCACGGCCATGACGGGAATCGACACCGGGAACCTCGCACCCTCCGGCAGAAGACTCGGCAGATTCAGCAGCCTGTCAACCCAAAGGGCGGCAATCACGAAGAGGGCGGTGAACGCGCCGAAGATCGTGACTCCTATCGGTGTCAGAAGCGTCCGGGTCTTTTTGGTGCCGGTCGCCGTCCGGTGGAGGAGGCTGATCCATTGTTCTCGAATTCCCACGGTTCCCACTCCTTTTTGATTTCGGCATGGATGCCACCCTTCGCATTGACTCGTCGGCTTTCTTCTCGGCAAAAGTATCACTCTTCGGGTGGTGCATCGGGTTCCCGGTCAAACTCGAGGTGCCTTTCACTGCGCTGACGATCGCCAGCCACAACGGTCCCGGCATGATTCCATTCATGTCATCTCCTCCCACACCGTATGCTCGACGAGACCGAATAACGCCAGCGAGGATACGAGCTGGAGGCCGAGACGGCTCGGCACTGTTGCTCCGGACGTATTGAGATGGTGAATATGAATGGCAAGGTCCGTCTCGAGCCCGTGCCGGCGAAACATCGTGACCACCTCGGTCTGCTCGCCCGTGGTCCAGATCGACTCACGAACCTGGTCGCCGAGGGACTCGAGCGGCTCCCCTGACGACCGCAAGTGAATGATCTCGAGCCGTCTCATATCTGCCCCCCGAGGGAACGATAGTGAGCTTCGAGCGTGTGGGTGCCGTTTGCCGGCGCCACCACATCGGTTGTTGCCATGGTGATGAAAAACGCCAGCAGCTCGCCCTGGTGCCGGTTGAAGAGACGGACCAGGCGCACCACCGGCCACATCAACCATTCCGGGACGCGCGTGACCCTTGACGGCTGGCCGAGCACCTCGAACGCGAGCCTCGCCACCTCCCTCCAGGTCATGGTCTGGGGCCCTCCCACGTCGATCTCGAGCTCGTAGCCGTCCACGGCGTCGGCGCACGCGACGGCCAGGTCGGCGCCGTGGATCGGATTGACGCGGTTCTCTCCCGAGCCGATGAGCCAGACCCTCCCCTTGCGGGCCATCTCGAGGACCTCGCCCATGTCGGAGAAGTAACCGGTCGGACGCAGCACCGCGTAGCAGATCCCCGATGCCTTCAGCTCGTCGACGAAGTCCTCGTGGGCAGCGCCGATGTCCAGATGCCGCAGGCGCGGCCCGTTGAAGGCCGACACGTAGACGAACTTCCGCACGCCTGCGCGAAGGGCAACCTCAAGCAGGTTCTTGTTGCCCTGATAGTCGACGTCGCGGAAGGTCAGCCCGTCGGCCTGCCGGGTGATGCCGATCGACGAGAAGACCACGTCGATCCCGTCACAGACGTGCTCGAGCGTCTCGGGTCGAGTGACTTGGCCCTCGACGATCTCGTCCGCCGAGTCCCAGAGTTGGTCGAGCTTCTCGGGGGAGCGGACCAGGGCGCGAACGAAATAGCCTCGGGCTTTGAGCTCCTGGGCCACGAATCCGCCGAGATAACCAGTGGCGCCGGCGACAAGTATGCGTTTCATGAGGCCACCTCCTTCCGGTCCGCGGCCGGTCGCGGCCGCGGCACCTGGTCGAGCAGCGCATCCAGGTGGGGAGTCTCCATGCCGGTCAGGCCCTTGAGCACGGCGAACTCCTCGGCCAGCTCGAGCAGCTCCGGGCCGACGGTACGGGCGTGGAGACCGAACCGCACCTCCGCGCTGCGCGAGCCGAACAGCTTGCTGAAGACCATCGGCTCCGCCCAGCGCGGGAGCCAGTAGTAGAGGTTGAACACCGGGGGCTGACGCCTGCGGTACCCGACCTCCCGGAGGACGTCTCCGGCCTCGCGGCAGGCGCGGCAATACTGGTGGATCGTCTTCTTGTCGGCGGCCACCGCACGCAGGTCGCCGTCCTTCATGAAGATCACACCCGCGGTGGGCGCGATGAAGGCGAAGTGGTACTTGAGCCAGCCGTCCATGTCCTTCTCGACGCTGACCTTGATATCGGCCGCCTCGAATAGCCTCTGGATCTCCAGGGTTCGGTCTCTGATTTCACCGTCTAGCTCGCCGATGAAGATCTCGCCGTGGTGGGCGTTGGGCTTCTCCCGGTCCATAATCACGAGATCGGCACCGTCCCACCCGCCGCCCGCGCCGGGAAAACCGAGTAACACCGTGTCCTCGGGCAGATGGTCCTGGTAGTTCTGGAAACCGGACACGTCGTTGCCCAGGAAGAGGATGTTCTTCAGGTGGGGGTTCTGAGCCAGCGCCGGGCAGACGGACAAGCGGCTTGCTTTCTGCATAGCCACCACCACGAGGTCGTAACGATCCTCCGGATCCAGCCGGTCCACCAGCTTCACCCTGGCAACGAGCCGCTCTCCGGTGAGCCCGTCGACGATCTCGAGGCCATTCTGCTGCAGTGAGAGGTACGCCTCGTTCCGCGCGAGCAGCGTGACGTCCCGGCCGGCCAGGTGCAGCCGGAGGGCCAGCCATCTTCCGATCGGTCCCGCGCCGTAGATCAGGGTCTTCATGGTTCAACTCCTTTCCCGGTAAGTTGGAGAGCGAAAATCATGCCAGAAGTCTAACGCTCTTATTTTCATATATTTACAAATATTAAACGAATGAGAATTGCGGTAATTAGTAATTCTGATTGTTGTATTTCACAATAAGAGGTAAAATTGTGAATAGCAACAAGCTGGGAATCACCACGTGGGGGAGACCGTCATGGTCGATGACAACGAGTTCTTCCGTAACGCAACCCTGAGGATCTGCGGCAATCTGGAGATCGAGGAGGCGATGTGCACTTGTGTGCGCTACATGCGGGAGTTCATCCCGGTTGACCGGATGTTCCTGCAGGTCTACGAGCCGGACCTCGGTGCGATGCGTACGGTAGCGATCGCCTCTGCCGAGGGTGGAAGGAAGGTCGACCTGCTGACCACGCTTGCCGAGGAGACGCGGGATCGGATCCAAGACCGTGCCGCGTCTGCGCCAGAAGAGGCGGTCGTAGTCGACTCGGAGGAACGAAACCCGGTGGCCCGCGGAATGCTCCGCTACCACGGCATCCAGGGCTGGTCCATCGTGAGGATGCGCCTGGCCACCGAGGGTGGCCGGCTTGGCGGCTTGGTCCTGACCGCGGAGGGTGCGGATCGTTATACGGCGGAACACGCGCGTCTGCTCCGCCTTCTGGAAGACCCGTTCACTATTGCCTTTGCGAACACCCTCGTGCATCGCGAGGTGCTGCGGCTGCGAGATCGACTCGCCGACGACAACAGGTACCTTCATCGGGAACTGCTGCACATTGCTGGGGACGACATCGTCGGCGCCGACTTCGGTCTCCGTGAAGTGATGCAGAAAGTCCGGCAGGTCGCGTCGACCGATAGCCCCGTCCTGTTGACAGGCGAGACCGGTGTCGGCAAGGACGTGATCGCCAACGCCATTCATCTCGGTTCGATGCGGCGCGACGGACCGTTCATCCCGGTCAACTGCGGGGCCATCCCCGAGTCCCTTCTCGACAGCGAGCTCTTCGGTCATGAGAAGGGGGCTTTCACCGGCGCCCTTTCCAGGAAGCGCGGCCGCTTCGAGCGTGCCGACACCGGAACCATTCTGCTCGACGAGATCGGGGAGATGCCGCTCGAGGCGCAGGTGCGGCTGCTGCGCGTCATCCAGCACCGGGAGATCGAGCGCGTGGGCGGGACCGAGCGCATCCCGGTGGACATCCGGATCATCGCCGCCACCAACCATGACCTCGCAACGATGGTGCAGGCGGGACGTTTTCGGGAGGATCTGTGGTTCCGGCTCAACGTCTTTCCGATCGTGGTTCCCCCGCTGCGCGATCGGACGAGCGACATCCCGGCACTGGTGCAGCACCTCATCGAGCGCAAGACCGGGGAGCTGAAGATCGGGGACACACCGGAGCTGGCGCCCGGCGCCATCGACGATCTGATGGCCTACGGTTGGCCGGGCAATGTGCGAGAGCTTGAAAACCTGGTGGAACGGGCCATGATCCTCCACCGGGGGGAGCCACTCAGGTTCGATGACCTCGGCACTTCACTCCCGACGAAGGTCGGCACGGCTCCACCCGCAAACGACGAAGAATCGCTCGATCTCGACACTCTGCTGGCACGTCACATCCGCCGGGTCCTGGGCGTGACCGGTGGCAAGATCCACGGCCCTGGCGGAGCCGGTGAGCTTCTCGGGGTGAACCCAAACACCCTGCGCTACAAGATGAGGAAGCTAGGGATCCCGTTCCGAAAACACCTGCGAACTCAGTGACGGCAGTGCCGGCTGACGGGTAGGTCCCTGGCACTCAGAGATCGAGAATGTAGAAATCGTTGCGAAGGACCACGTGTTCGGTTCGCGGAACGAAGAATATGGAGAACTCGGTCTCGTATCGGATCACCGCCGAGACTCTCTTGCTGTTGGTGTCTTCGGAGATCTGGATCGTGTACCTACCTGGCTCCAGGCCCGCTTTTCGGCAGATCTGATGAACCCTTTCCTCGAACCTCGTGCGACCCATCGTCGAGTAGTCCAGCGAGATTCTGGCAAGGTCGGTGTCGAGCCCCTGCCGCTGAACCACGAATCTCACGTATGGCACGAGCACCAAGAAAATAACCGCCAGAAAGACGATGAACAGCAGCAACTTCTTCGAGTTCACGATTCCTTCTCTTTTCTCACCTACACGAATATAGACGTTCGAGCCTCCTTCTGCTGTCATTCTGAACAACAAGCGCTTGCGAAGGTCGTGCTAATGTTTTCCGGAAACAGGAGGCAACGATGAAGAAGTTCATGTGTGAACGCCGTATTTTCCAAGTGGTGATGGTGCTCGTATTTACCCTGCCGGCGATCTCGGGGGCCGGGGCTTTCGAAACCGGCTTGATCGTGCGCGGAGAAGATGAAACTCCGGCTGCGGATCACGAGGTGTTCGGGGCAACCGTCAGCATCGATGGCAGCGGGTTGCCGGGAGTGCTTATCACGTTGTCGGGGGACGGAGTCAACCAGAAGACGGTGTCGGACACCGACGGCGCCTTTCACATCACGTCGGTTCCGCCCGGGAGCTACTCCATGGTCTTCAAGAAGAAGGGCATGAAGAAAATCAAGCGAGAGGTCACCGTCACCACCGGCGATCTGGACTTGGGCAAGATCACGATGGGCGAGTAGGTTGAAACAACGAGGCTAAAACAAGGGCGCCGGGCGCCGGGCACCGGCCAGGCAGGGGGAACCAGTATCGCAGAGAGCCGTGAGGACGCCCCGTGCTGCATTGACCTGCCCCTGAATCCCCTATCACGTTGTCGGTTGCGCCTTTGTGATGTCGTTAGCAGTGGCGCCTTGCAACGCCAGTGATACATTGGATCGTCGCAAATGGAGACTCCTGACTCCAATCGGTACCTGGTGGACGAGGAGAATGCCGAATGATTGCGAACCGAGTCGGGCCTGGGATTCGGATGACGGTCGTGTTTATCGCGATCTTTGGAGTTCTCTTCGCGGTCAATGCTCTCGGTGGTTCACCGGAACCGCGGCTGTTGGCGACCACCAAGGTCCTTGACGACATCAGCCTGCCGACGCCCAGCGGAATTTACCCGGTCGGCACGACCTCGTTGCACCTCGTGGATGAAAGCCGCCCCGAGACCTTCACCAGCGATCCGAACGATGTACGCGAGTTCATGGTCCATCTCTGGTACCCGGCGGGCGATACATCAAGCGATGAACAGGCTGACTGCATCGACATGTGGAACGGGCCTTCCCTGGCGCAATGGCTGCTGCCCGATCGAACCGACCTCCGTTCATACCACCACTACACCGTAACCAATTCCACCGAGGACGCTCCGTTGGCCGGCGCGGAGGACCGATTCCCGGTGGTTCTGTTCTCGCCCGGCCTCGGCATCACCGACCGCGCATACACGGTGTTCTTCGAGGAGCTCGCAAGCCACGGCTTCGTAGTGGCCGCCATCAGTCATGCGTTCTTTTCTGGTTACACCGTCTTTCCCGACCGGACGTGGGTCGTCACCGCGCCGCGACCAGGCGACCAAAGCCAAGCGGCGTGGCTCGAGGAGCACAGCCACATCATCAACCAGGACGCCGCCTTCGTGCTCGACACGCTCGAGGAGCTCGATTCCGGGGATCCGACCGGCAGGTTCACCAATCACCTGGATCTTGCCAACGTGGGGATGTTCGGTCATTCCTATGGCGGCGGCAACTCGCTCGACATGTGTCTGCTGGACGCACGCGTGGACGCCGCCGTCGACATCGACGGCGGCAGCATCTATCACGTGGACGAGGCCGGCACCGACCGGCCCGTCATGTTCATTCTCACGCCCGACCGCTGGCAGCTGTTCGAGACGATTCGGGACACCTGGCACCGCCTGCGAGGATTCGGCTACCTTGTGACTGTGGACGGTACGACGCACATCAGCTTCATCGACAACGGCTGGATCTTCACCCGGCTGGTTGGCTACGAGGTCATGAACGACGATGACTGGCGACTCGGCACCATCGACCCGGCGGTGCTCGTCCAAATCGAGCGCGCCTTCGTACTGTCCTTTTTCGATATGCATCTCAGGGGTGGTGGGATTTACGAGCTATTTCGGCTCCAACACCGTTTCGATGGCGTTGAGGTCCAGTTCAACGCGATCTCCGCCAGGCCCAGCCCGCGACGGGCCCTCCGCGGCCGGCGGCATCCGCGACCGAACTAGCCCGTATATCTCACCGGGTTTCCTCGCGAGGTCGGCGAGGTGCCGTGCACGGTGGTGTTTTCGATCCGAGGGGCGCGGAGTAGTACTCAACAGTACGTCGAGCACCCCGAGGCGAGAAAACGACGCTGGGGGCGGTGCATCGCCGGCCGCAGCAGAAAGCTGGTGAGATATGTGGGCTAATTGTCAGGGCCTCCTTGGACGGCTTACAATTGCGCAAGGCCTACACGGACAGTTCGCGGTGCGGGTGACGCACCTTGAGACCGTATGTCGCGGAGGATGAGTTTCGAACGCGTCGGAAGGCTGGTGGGACATGCAGACGAGGCGCAGGTGCATGTCGATCGAGGTCGTCTTTCTGATCGTGGCGACCTTCTACTGGAGCGCCCCGGCCACGCCCGCGGAGCCGCTCTTTGCCGGCGATTCCATCTTGGATCTCAGTATTCACGGGCCGTTGACGAGCCTGGCGGCCGGCCTCCCGGGCGAGGCAGGCGTCGCCGGGTGGATCGAGCTGGAGGATGGAGAAAAGATCCCGGTGACACTCTCCAAGTACGGCATCAGCCGCGTTCGAGAGTGCCACGTGCCCCTCATCAAGATCGAGGTCGACGAGGCACATGCTCGCGACACACTCTTCGAAGGTCAGAGCAGCGTGCGATTGGTGACCCCGTGTCACCACGAAAGAAAATTCGACAAGTACACTTTGCTCGAGTACCTGGTCTACAAGAGCTGGGCGATCATCGCAGAGCCCGCGTTGCGGGTGCGGCTTGTTTCGTGTCGCTTTCGCGACAGCGAAATAACGGCTGTCGAGGAGACCGGCCTCGCGTTTTTCGTCGAGGACATCGGGGCGGCTGCCGCACGCCACGGCAAGACCTGGCTCGATGTGCCGTCACAGCGCCTCGCCGACCTGAGTCCTGAAGAGTGCGCCTTGCTGGCCCTCTTCCAGTTCATGGTGGGCAACACCGACTGGTCGGCGCTGGCGAGTGCGGCTGGCGAGCGTTGCTGCCACAACCTGGCGATCCTCGGCGTGGAGGGCGATCCTTACAACACGATGCTGCCCTTCGACTTCGACCAGACGGGATTGGTCGACGCACCCTACGCCGCACCCGATGAGCGACTGCAGATTCAGCGGGTCACCCAGAGGGTCTACCGGGGCTACTGCACACACAACGACGAGCTTCCCGGAGCCATCGCTGTTTTCAACGCAGGGCGCCCTGAGCTCGAAGAGCTATTCAGCCAAGATGGGCTCCCAGACCCGAAAGCTCGAAAACACGCCTGGAAGTACATCGGCGCCTTCTACGACACGATCAACAACCCTCGAAAGGTGGAGAACCGGATCCTCGGCGAGTGCCGGTAGCTCACCTATCAAAGGAAGTCCCTTGACTCCGTTGGAAGGGATGGGCACCCATGGGATCCCAGCAATCGACTTTTCAAGAACAACGAACCTTCTGACCACGAGACTGGTTTCGCTGAGGAACCGTCGATCAGGGCCTGGGGGGCACCCTTCTGGCCCCTCTCCTGAGGCCGGTCACTCCGAACTCGACCACTGCGTCGCCGCCGGCCAGGCCGTCGCCGCTCGGCAAGAGGCTGCCATGGATCTCCTCGATCTCGCCGTCGAGAGCCAGGCCATCCTCCGCGTCGACAATATCGTCGCTGACGATGAGCTGAAACCGGCCCAGGGGCAGGGGCTCCTGGGTTGTCAGCGTCGCCGTGTACGTCGCCGCATCGTAGGCAACGTCGAGGTCATACTCGAAACCGTCGCTCCGCCGGAGAACGAAGTCGGCCTCGCCGGCGACTATGTCACGGTGGAAGGTGACTGTCATCAGCAACGGTCGCCCGGCGCGCAGCGTCGACGGCGGTGGTGGATCGATCGCCACTACCTTCGGCGGTCCATCGAAAAACGCGCTGCGGAACTTGAGACGGGTGAGGATCCAGTCCTCCGGATCGAGCTCGACGTCGTCCACCTCCCCCGCAACGGGAATCAGGAGGTGTTCCACGCGGGCGTCACTCCAGACCGTGTAGCTCCTGTTCTGACCGTTCTCCAACGTCACGACCTCGACCGGCATCTGAAACACATTTTCGTTCTGGCTCTGCTCGAGCATGATCTCGAGGAACCGCTGTCCGTTGACCTCGTGCTCCTGCCACCCATAGCGATAGCCCGGCGCGCCGCCGCCATACACCCACTCGTCGAAGAACCACTCCAGGTCACCGCCCCAGACCTCCTCGGCAACGGCCCGGAGGTCCTCGGTGGTAGCGGTCGAGTACTCGTATTGCTCGCGATAGGCGGCCAGAATCTCGAAAAATGTCTCGGATCCGACCACCCCTCTCAGCATGTGCAGAACCCAGGCGCCCTTGCTGTAGGAGTAGTTGCTCGAAAAGATGCGGTCCGGGTCCGAGATGTCGTAGACGTAGACGCTGCCGTCGAGCTCCGACGGCCTCTGTATCTCCATGTAGGTTCGGAGGGCCTCGGGGTTCGCTTCGCCCGAGGCGTACTCGTACCACAGACCCGTCGAGTAGGTGGCGAATCCCTCGTTGAGCCAGACGTCATGCCAGGTGGCACAGGTCAGCATGTCGCCCCACCACTGATGGGCGAGCTCGTGCGCGGTCAGGAAGTCCGCGAACGTGTAGGTTCCTCCCTGGCCGGTGGCCGTCTGGTGCTCCATTCCGCCTCGGAACTCGAACTGGTAGATGGCGTACTTTTCATCCCGGAAAGGGTAGGATCCGAACAAATCCTCGAAGGTGGACAACATGTCGACCGACAGCAGCCAGCCGTTCCGGTTGTCGGTGACGTCCGACTCGGGGTAGATGAAGAAGTCCACCGGCATCGACCCGCCGTCGTAGTTGAGGATGCCGCTGAAGGTGTTGTAGACGGTGGCCGAAAACGCGAAGAGGTAGGGGCTGGTCGGATACTCCGTCCGCCAGTGAAAACGCCGCTTGCCGCCGGCAACGTTGTCGGTCGCCACCAGGAGGCCGTTCGAGACCACCGTCAACTCGGAGGGGACCGTGACCAGGAGCTCGCCGGTCGCCTTGTCGCGGCTGTCTTCCTTGACCGCCCACCAGTCGGCCGCGTACCACGGCGAACTGAGGGTCGAAACCACCGGCGAACCGCCCTGGCTCGAAAAAAACCACGTCGGTTCTTCCGGCGAACCGCTGTAGCTGACCTCGATGGCGAAGACCTCCTCCACGCCGTAGCTGCGGTTCAGATCGACGTCGATAGTCGTCGTATCCAGCCGCCTCCACTCGACCTCATCACCGTCGACCTCCACCGAACCAATCACCATCGAGGAGTTGAGCCAGAAACGGAAGGTCGAGAGGTCTTCTATACGACTGGCCACCGTCATCGTGGTGGAGCCGCTGATGGTCTGTGCATCCGGATCGACCTCGAAGTCGAGGCGGTAGTGCCGAACATCGGTCTTGTAGGATTCGGAATAGTCGATGTTTTTCGTTTCCATTGCGGCACGCACCGCACGGAGGTGGGCCGTCTTGGCTCGAGAGCACTCGATCGGAGGCCCCGCTCGAGCCATCTGCTCGATGTCGTCCGCAACCGAAATGTTCAGGGATGCCACCGACAAGACAACGGCCGAAAACAGGGTCATGGCCCCTCCAAACAAACCGTTCGCAGATCGCAGACGATCCAACACCCACGGCTGCACAATCGTCGCCGTACCAGGTTGCGCGCCCGGCTCATGGGGATCTACGACTGATCAATGCCGATCGTTTCATCCCTTCCTGATCAATCTAAAAAGATCCGTACGGCCTTTGCATCACCGATGACGGTGCCGACACTCAATTGAGCGAAGAGGTTTGGAAGGCGATCAGTTGACATAGGCGCAGATCGCAAACTGGATTATCGGATCAGCGTTGTCCGTCAGATTCAGGAGCTGGAGGGTGCAACCCAAGCCGGGGTTGCTCCACTGGTCAAGCGGCGCGAATATCAGAATCCTCGTGTCCCGGTGGATGTGCTTGGCCCCGCAGTCGAGCACCCGCTTGCCACCGGGGCAGTTGATCCACATCAGGCGCCCCGTATTCGCCGGGACGGTGTTGTTGACCTGCAGGACCTGGTAGCCCGACACCCCCGGGGGGCCCGGCACGCCCTGGGGTCCTTCCGGTCCGATCGGGCCCTGCGGTCCCAGCTCGCCCTGTGGACCCTGCGGGCCCTCCTCACCGCAGGTCACCGGGAAGGTCGGCGTGGAATCGCTCAGGATGCCGGGGCCGGGGGCCAGCGTGATCAGGTAGGTCCCCGGAGCGTACGGATGGGGCAGGAAGGCCACGACCAGCCACCGCTCCCATCGCTCGACCTCGAGTCGGACATCCGCCAGAAAAACATCTCCCGGCCATCTCCCGAAGTTCTCTCCCATGATGATGAGCAGCCCCTCCTCCTCATCGATGTGGGCGCTCAGGATCAAGGGCTCGCCCGCCTCTTCGGTGACAAACCTGTCCTGAGCGCCTGTCGAGGCGGCCACGGCGGAGAAGACGATAGCGAAAACGACGCCGGTCAGCGAAAAACGCATGACAGTGTCTCCATTCTGATTTTTCAGACCGTTCTTGCGACACCATAGTACACGAGAGAATTGCTAAAGGTGCCGCCGATATGGTCGGGCCCAAGCTGTCACGGACACTTCTGCGGCCATGTGCTAGGCTCGCGCCCATGGCGGGGCAAGGGGACAGTCAGGGCAGGCGTGGGCCGGGAATGGTAGAGCACGGCATCAGCGCGCTCAACGCCTGGTTTGGCGACTACCTCTCACAGACCGACAACGAGCTACAGCAGCCCATGGCGTTTTGCCGGGACAACCGACCGGTGGCGCCGGAGGACCTTGCGGCACCCCCGACGGGCAAGGTCTGCGTGCTGGTGCACGGGCTCGGTTGCGACGAGTCGCTGTGGAACTTCCCCGCACCCCACGAGGGAGGCGGTTATGGCGAGCTGTTGGAGCGGCGCTGTGGCTACATGCCGCTGTACCTGCGTTTCAATACGGGGCTGCGCGTCTCCAAAAATGGCATGCAGTTGGCGGGTCTCTTGGAGCGATTCTGCACGCGCCACGACGCAGCCGTCACGGAGCTGCTGCTCATCGGGCACAGTATGGGCGGGCTGGTCATCCGCAGCGCCTGTCACCTGGGGAGCGAAGCGGTTCAGGACTGGGTATCGCGGGTGCGTCACGTCGTCTACCTGGGCTCGCCCGCCCTTGGGGCGCCGTTGGAGAAAGCCACCAACGTGGCGACCCATGTGCTGGGCCGCTTCGACACCACGGCCACCCGCGTCATCCGCGACCTGTTGAATACCCGCAGCGCCGGGGTGAAGGACCTTCGCTTCGGTAACCTGGTCGACCAGGACTGGCTCGACTGCGACCCGGACGAGCTCATGAACAACCGCCGCGTGCCAATCCCCTGGCTGGCCACCGCACGCCACCATCTCGTGGTGGGCCAGGCCCTGGCGGGGATGGGGACGTTCGGGGACGCCGTGGTGCGGCCGGACAGCGCCGCCGGACGAGCCCACGGCTCCCAGCCCGGCGCGCCGGGCGGATCCGATGTGCAGGTGATGCCGGGGCTGAACCACCTGGCCCTGGCCCGGCACCCCGCCGTCTACGAACACGTCGAACGCTGGGTGATGGAAGATGGATGAAGAGACCCTGAGGCGCCTCAGGGGATTCAAGCGCCTGATCCACGACGGCGTGGAACGCGGCGCGAACTTCGTAGAGAAGCACCACCGCCATGCGGCCAAAAAGCCGTTTCAGGTCCTCGAGTCCATCAGGCCCATCGCCGCTCCCACCAGGGTCGTGCGTAGCGTTCACGACGGGGTGCTGTCACTTACCTATGGCAGCATTCGCGCCATCAATCGGGCAACCGAAGTGGCGGACGACTGGGTGGTGGACAGGCTCAAAAAGGTGCCGTAAAAAAGACCCCGGGCGCTCATATGACTTTCTGGAACGGCCCTTCAGGCTGACCCTTCCACCCGGTCGACACCGACATTGATAGCCCACTATCCCGAGATCATGGTGGACCGGGCAACTTCATCCGACACCGTTTGGCGGGAATCCGTTGCAATTCTGTCAATGAAGTGTTATTCAATTATCGAAGTGTTCTCAAAATGAGAATAATTATCGATAAAGTTCTGCCAGTCGCCTTGTCGATCGTGTTCCTCGCCGGCGTGCACGGCGCGGAGGTTCTGATGGCGGCCCAGGCCCAGGCCGACAGCCACCAGTGCGAGTGCTCGACCGACTGTGCGTGCCGCGGCCCCGACAACGGCTGCAGCTGCTCCCGCCCGGAGGTATCCATGAAGGCGCGCTGCGGCTGCGGAGGCTCCGGACCGCAGCACGAGGGGATGGCACCCTCGTGGCACACCGTGCTCGCCCCATCCTGTTCCATGGGCGCGCCTCTTCTGATCTGGTCACCCACGCCCGACCTGGGCGATTCTCAGGCGTGGCGGCTCCCCTACGAGCACGAACACCCCCCCAGACCCCTCTCTTAATCTTCCCCACAATCTGAGACAGGACATCTTCAGTCGTCGGCACCGGCCGATCCGGCACGCGCCCCGGTGTGCGAACCCGATCTGGACCGCGGGTGAACCGTCCACTCCCCGGCCAGAAACCGAAGGCCGACAAGCGTCGGAACGGCGGAGACGTCCACCACGGGAGGTGTTCAGTTGAGATTCTCAGGAAAGGCTCAGGGGGGACGGCGAACGGCCGCGACCCTGACCTGTGCAGTCGCATTCCTCGCCCTGATCCCCCCGGGCGGCGACCTCGTCGCCAAACCCGCGGAGTCGGGGTCCATCGTCGGCC